>SXGT01185449.1_pt1 | contig 25928 bp, 24 predicted proteins | sample 3176221 | NCBI WGS metagenome assembly SXGT01 (sample SAMN11356862, study PRJNA531348) | freshwater metagenome | isolation source: freshwater sample F1-120 | place: China: Fuxian Lake, Yuxi | collected 2017-12-25
AGCGGTCGTACCCGAGCCGAGCCATCAGCACCTTCCATGCCTCCGCGACACGGCGGACATCCCAGCCCGGCTCGAGGGTCGGACCCGACCATCCGTACCCGGGGATCGACGGGACGACGACGTGGAACGCGTCGGCCGGATTGCCGCCATGGGCGCGCGGGTCGCGCAACGGATCGATCACGTCGAGGAACTCGCTCACGCTCCCGGGCCAGCCGTGCGTGACGATCAACGGGAGCGCGTCGCGCTCGGGCGACGGAGCATGGATGAAGTGGATCGGCTGGCCGTCGATCGTCGTACGACGGTTCGACCAACGGTTGAGCCGCGCCTCCTGGGCGCGCCAGTCGAAGGTCTGCCACGAGGCACAGAGGTCGCGGAGGTAGGCGCGCGAGGTGCCGTATGTCCAGCCCTGATCGGCGAGTTCGTCGGGCCAGTGCGCGGCTTCGAGGCGCGCCCGTAGGTCGTCGAGGACCGCCTGGGGCACCTCGATCCGGAAGTCTTCGATCGTGTCCGACATGGCGCGCACTCTAGACATCGCCGCCGGCGGCTGGACCCCGATCGGTTCGCGCGCCAGACTGCGCGGCACCAGTCGCCTCACCCAGGGAGCACCGTCATGTCGTTCTTCGACGCCGAGATCAATTCGCTCAACGGCAAGCCCGGCGTGCTCCAGGCGCTGACCGGCAAGGTCGTGCTCGCGGTCAATGTGGCGTCCAAGTGCGGGCTGACCCCGCAGTACGAGGGCCTGCAGGCGCTCCACGACAAGTACGCGGCGCAGGGATTCAGCGTCGTCGGAATCCCGTGCAATCAGTTCCTCGAGCAGGAGCCGGGGAGCGCCGACGAGATCGCCGAGTTCTGCTCGGTGAACTACGGGGTGACGTTCCCGCTCACCGAGAAGATCGAGGTCAACGGCGAGGGGCAGCACCCCTTGTACGCGGAGCTGACGCAGGCCGTCGACGCCGAGGGCCACACCGGTGAGATCCGTTGGAACTTCGAGAAGTTCCTGATCGCGCGCGACGGTTCGGTCGCGGCGCGCTTCTCGCCGATGGTGACCCCCGAAGTCGACGAACTCGTCGCCGCCATCGACGCCGCGCTCTGACCCGAGGGGCGACCGCCTGGAGTCAGGTGGTCAGACGGCGGCCTTTTCGAGGATGTGCACGCCGCACGCGGAGCCGAGCCCGATGACGTGGGTGAGGCCGACCTTCGCGCCCTCGATCTGACGGTCGCCCGCCTCGCCGCGCAGGTGGGTCGCCACCTCGTAGATGTTGGCCAGCCCGGTCGCTCCGATCGGGTGCCCCTTGCTGATCAGGCCACCCGACACGTTCACGGGGATCTCGCCGTCGCGCCACGGGCCGCGCTTGTCGATCCACTCCCCCGCACCGCCGGGTTCGCACAGCATCAAGTTGTCGTAGTGCACCAATTCCGCGGTCGCGAAGCAGTCGTGGAGTTCGACGAGGTCGAGGTCCTTGGGGTCGACGCCGGCGATGTCGTACGCCTTCTGCGCGGCGTTGCGCGTCAGCGTGTTGACGTCGGGCTGGACCTGCGCGCGCTCCGTCCACGGGTCGGTCGTGAGGACCGACGCGCTGACCTTGACCGCGCGCGCCTGCTGCTCCTTGCTGAGCGTGCGCAACTTCTCTTCGCTCACGAGTACCACCGCGGCCGAACCGTCGGTGTTGGGGCAGCACATGAGCAGCGTGTTCGGGTAGCTCATCATGTCGGCGGTCATGATCTCGTCGAGCGTGAACTGCTTCTGGTAGTGCGCGAGCGGGTTGAGCGTGCTGTGCGCGTGGTTCTTCTCGGCGACCTTCGCGAACTGCTCGAAGCCGACACCGCCGTGCTCGTACGCGTACTCCATGCCCGCCTGCGCGAACACGCCCGGCATCAGCCCGGTACCGAGCAGGCCCTCGACCTGCATCACCGAGCCGTACCGACCCGACGGCTTGTACTCCTTGCGGGCACGGTCGCCCAGCCCGCCGGCGCCGAGGAGGCCGCCCTTGCCCATCTGCTCGACACCGACGGCGAGACCCATGTCGGCCTCGCCGGCCTTGATCGTGAGGTAGACGGTACGCAACGCCGTCGCGCCGGTCGCGCACGCGTTGGCGACGTTGTAGACGGGGATGCCCGTCTGACCGATCTGCTTCTGCAACTGCTGGCCGACCCCGGCCATCGCATTGAACAGCGAGCCGGCGCCGAGCACCTCCATGTCGTGGATGGTCACCCCACCGTCGCGCAGCGCGCCCATTGCCGACTGCGACGCGAGGTCGATCAGGTCGACGTCGCCGTGCCGGCCGAACTTGGTCATGTGGGTCCCGAGGATCCAGACGTTGTCACCGCTCATCGTTCTCAGTCCTCTCGGTTCGTGGGCTCGAAGGCGAACGCGACGGCTTCGGTGCCGTCGTCGTCGGTGCCGGCGACGAACGTCGTCATCCGGACGGGCATGCCGAGCGCGACGTGGTCGGGGTCGGGTGGGCAGCTCACGATGTTGCCCTTCACGCAACCGCCGCCGTCGAGGTCGACGAGCGCCGACACGTACGGGACCGGCACCCCCGGGACGCCGCGCTGCACGATCGTGAAGCTGCGCACGACGCCGTCGGTTCCGAGCGTGCGGCGCTTGAACTCCGTGCCGCCGCCCAAGGCGTCGGCGTTGCGGCGATCGAAGTAGAGCGCACCGGAGTCGACCGCTTCCCACGCGACGAGATGCGGCGGACCATCGTCGATGACGAGATAGTCGACGATCGGGACTTGCTTGGCCACGGCTGCCTCCTGGCTCCGAACGAACGGCAGCAGGGTAGTCGCGCACGGCGTATCGTCCACTTGGTGGGCGACGAGGAGAACACGCCGATCGACCCCCCGGGCGGCAGCGTGCGCGCGGCGGCCGCGCGCTGGCCCGTCCGCCTCACCACGGGTGCGTTCCTCGCGACGGTCGCGTTCCTCACGGTTCGGGTGCTCGCCTTCACCGACGGTCGGTTCGTGTACACGATCGACGATCCGGCGATCCACCTCTCGATGGCCGAGAACCTCTGGCGTAACGGCACGTGGGGGGTCGCCCCCGGCACCTACGAGTCGGCTTCTTCGGCACCGTTGTGGACGCTCGTCCTGTCGCCGTTCGCCGGGATGCTCGGAAGTGCCGCCGAAGCGCTTCCGTTCGTCCTCAACGTCGTCGCCGCCGTGCTCATCCTCCGCACGACGACGACCGCGTTCACCGAATCCACGGGATGGAGGTGGCACCGGTCGTTCGTTTCGATCGCGTTCCTCCTGGTGCTACCGCTCGGGCTGTTCCTCCCGACCCTGGTGTTCGTCGGGATGGAGCACCTCTGGCATGCCTTCGTCGTGTTGTCGGCCTTCATCGCGCTGGATCGCCTGCTCGGTGACGACCGAAACCCGCGTGCGCTGCTCGGGCTCGCGGGCCTCCTCGCGATCGCGACGGGGCTCCGCCTCGAAACCGTCTTCGTCGCCGCCGGCTGTGCGCTCGCGTTCGCACTCGCAGACCGAACGCGTGCGGGGCGTGACCGAGCGCGGCCGGCGTTCGTCGTCCTCGCGGCGTCGGCGGTGCCCGCGATCGCCATCGGGCTCGTGAACCTCGCGTTCGGCCAAGGACTCCTCCCGAACTCGATCGTGCTCAAGACCGCGGCCGACGAAGACCCGGGCTTCTTGCCGACACCATCGGTGCTGTTCGAGAACCTGGCCACCGACCCCCTCCTCGCGGTGTTGCTCGCGGCAGCGATCGTCTACCTGGCGTTCGCAGCCGGTCGGGCAGGCGCGCGCCACCGAGGGTTCGCAATCGCGTGGACCGCGACGGTGGTCGCCCATCTACTGTTCGCCGACGTCGGCTGGTGGGACCGCTACCAGGAGTATCTGATCGTCTCGGGCGTCTACCTCGTGCTCGTCATCGGCCTCGAGGTCGTCCCGGTTGCCGGCAGGTCGGCGCTGCTCGTCTCGCTCACAGTCATCCTCGTGGTGATGGCCGGCGACCGTTGGACGTTCGCCATGCACACGCCGCGCGGCGCGAGCAACACCTACCGCCAACAGGTGCAGGTCGGCGAGTTCTTCGATCGCTACTACGACGGTCGAGCGGTCGCGGTCAACGATCTCGGCTGGCCGTCGTACCTGCACGACGGTCCGATCGTCGACCTCGCAGGACTCGGCACTCGCGAGGTGCTCGACGCGATGCGCGACGACCGCTTGACACGCGACTTGATCGGCGAGTTGCTGACGCGTCGCAAGGTCGAGGTGCTGGTCGTCCACCCGAAGCAGTACTTCGGTCTGGTGCCCGAGGGCTGGATCCTGGTCGGGTTGTGGGACCTCCAGGAGGACCGGATCACACCGCTCGACGACAAGGTCGCGTTCTTCGCCCCCGACGTGGACGCCGCGGTCGAGTTGCGCCGCCAACTCGAGGAGTTCGACTCGTCGCTGCCCTCCCGCGTCGATCTCACCCACCCCATGGGGCTCGTGCTCGCCGACTTCGAGGACCTGCGCGACCGCATCGCCGTTGACGCCTGAACGCGAACCTCAGGGCAGCGCCGCGTCGCCGACGGCGACGAACCCGAGACGCCGCTGACCGCGATGTTCGCAGTCGGGGACCTGCGACATGCACGCGGGGAACGCCGGGTAGTCGGTGTAGGGAGCGTTCCACCAGTGATGACCGAGCACGATCCGGCCCGCGACCACGATCGGGGCCGGGGCGCCCGGGCCGAGGTGGGTCCCGCGGCTGCGTAGCACGGGGTTGCCGGTGTGCTTCCGGCACGGACCGCGCGCGGTCGTGCAGCGGGCGACCCCGACCGCGTAGGCGCTCGATCGCCACTCGTTGGCCGAGTAGAAGAGGTAGTACGCGCCGTCGTACCGGACCATCGACGGGTTCTCGATCACGAGCCCTTCCCACGTGCCGGGCTGTTGCGGGCCGACGAGCAAGGTCTTGGTCGTCGAACCCTCGGCGAACGCGATGCCGGTCGGCGTGAGCCGCCGGATGAAGATCCGCGTCGGTGCCGGTGCCATCCCGGCAACGCCGGTCGGCACCCCTTCGCTCTTCCAGAGCAAGGAGACAACACCGTTGCTGTCGACGAACGGGAACGGGTCGATCGAACCACCCGGATCGCGATCACACACGAGCGGCCGCGACGAGCGGTCGGCGAACGGTCCGATCGGCGACGACGACACGGCGACCGAGATGCAGTACCGGTTGATTCCCGCGTGCGTCGGCGCGACACGGATCGCGTAGAACAGCACGAAGCGGCTGCCGATCTTGGCGACGCCCGGCGCCATCACGTCTTTCACCAGCCGACCCTGCGCGCACGACGCGCCCGGCCGAACGATGCCCCAGCGTGCCGGGTACGGAAGCGCATCGTTGAAGTAGGAGTCGGTCGACGTACCGCACGGGTATCCCGCGGGTGCGGCCGGTGGCGTGTAGGCCTCGCGCGCGATCCAACTCCCGTCGGCGAAGTTGTTGGCGGGCGACCCGCGGTAGCGCAGCACCGGGAGATACGCGCCGCCCGTCGTCGTCGCGTAGGCGTAGTACGTGCCGTCGACCTCGATCACCGCGGGGTCGGGGAAGTTCGCCGCGTAGGTGCGGCTCGGACGGAACCACGGCGCCCCCGGGTAGGCCGAGGCCTCGGGCGTGGTCGTCGCGACCCCGGCCGCGCCGAGCGCCGCCGCGAGCACGAACGCGAGGAGACGTCGGCGGGCCATGCAGCAGGATCGGAATCGACCGGCTCGAACTTGACCCGCGGGGCGTTCGACCGGGCGCGGGCACCGCCCGAGGCGCGGGCGAGGTGGCGCGCGCCATCGGGGGTCAGGGCCCGCGGCCGGGCGGGACGAGGTCGCGTTTGCCATCGTCGCCCCGCGGGCCGTCGCGCCAGCCCTTTGCCGTCTTCAGGTGGTGGTGCCAACGGCATTTCGGGCCGAGCGAGTCGATCGCGGTGCAGTGCGTGTCGGCCCAGGGGTCGATGTGGTCGACCTCGAGACCGCGTTGCACCCCACAGCCGCGGATCTCGCACTCCCACTCGGCCAAGAGCGCGGCCTTCTGGCGACGATTCGCCGACCTTCCCGCGTGTGCGACCGTGCGGACGTCGACACCGTCTTTCACGAGGATGTCGACGATCGCGTCGCCGAGCAACTCCTTCGCCGCGGCGACATCGATGGGGCCGATGCCGGCGACCTCGCAGGTCTCCCCCGCATTCGTGTGGCCACGCCGCAACGCTGTCGCGTCGACGAGGATCAGTCCGTGTGCGGGCGAGCCGCCGCGCAGGTGGCCATCACCGAGGATCGCCTGGGCCATCGCCACGAGCGCGTCGGCCGCGTACGCCTCGTTGGACTCGCGCCGTCCCTCCTGACGGGCCTTGGTGAACTCGTCGTTCGTGAACCGATCCCACACCGGCTCGAACTTGGCGGCCTGGTCGGGCGTGAGCTTGATGCCGTGGTTGCGCATCCCATCGTCGTCGGTCCAGTGCCGGGCACCGCGCAGCTGCCGCTGGCGAGCCGCGCGGTCGGCGTCGCCCTGTGCGGCTGCCTTGCGGCGCCGCGCCTGGTCGCGCAGCTGACCGAACGATGCGTGTGCCGCGAGGTCGACGAGCTCGGCCTCGGCGGCGGGGTCTTCGGCCGCGGCGTCCGCGATCTGGTGCGTCTGCTGCGCCGACAGGCGACCCGAACGCAGAGCAGCCTCGGTCGCGGGCAACGCGGCGACCTTGGTGGCCGTGTCGGTCGCGCGGATCGCCTCGCCGAGCGGGAGCCCCGCGTGCTTGGCGAACCACTCGGCCGTGCTGCGCGCACCCTCGCCGCCGTGGGCCCAGGCGCCGGTTCCGTCCACTTGTGAGAGCGCGAGCGTGATGCCGGCCTCAGCCAGGCGGCGCACGCGGGAGAACTCATCGACGAACCGCTTGGCAAGGTCACCGTCGCACACCCGGGCGTCGAAGTCGCGCACGAGCGTGTGCAGCAATTCGCGCACGCCGCGCACCTCGCTCAAGGCAACTCCGCCCGTCATGTCGTCAGTGTCGCACCGGGCAACGACACCCACGCTGCGTGGGGGACGACCACGAACGGCGCAGAGCGCGCCGGCCGACCCGAGAGCACCGATCGCGCCCGAAAGGCGCGAGACTGAGCGCCACGCGAGCGTGGCGGAACTGGCAGACGCGCCGGGTTTAGGGCCCGGTGTCTTCGGACGTGAGGGTTCGACCCCCTCCGCTCGCACCCCACCCAGGCGTGCACGCGAGCGTCAGGCTGCCTGCCCGTGCCCCTGCCCCGCGCCGGGCGCCTCCACGCCCGAATGACCAACGACTCTTGAGCACGCGGCGCGGGGCTGCGAGGCTCTCGACCGTGGGCCAGATCACATCGGCCGAACGCCCGCTTCCGCATGAGGGACCGCCCGTCGGGCGCATCGTCCTGACCGTGGCGGGCGCGCTCCTCATGGTGGTCGCGCTCGGGCTCGGCGCGGTCGGCGGTGTGCTCACGTGGGCGTACGCGACGGAGCGCGACTCGGAGGGCTTCTTCGCCACGCGCGCGGAACATTTCGAGACCCTGAGCTACGCGATCACGTCCGAGAACCTCGACCTCGGGTTCCGGCCCGATCGCGACGAGAGCCGTTTCGACCTCGGCGACATCGCAACCGTGCGGCTCCGCGTCTCGAGCCCGAGCGACACGCCCGTGTTCGTCGGGATCGGACCCGAGCGCGACGTCGACCGCTATCTCACGAGCGTTGCCCACGCCGAGATCGACGACATCGACCTGCGCCCGTTCCGCGTCACCTACCGGTCGCTGCCCGGAGGCGCGCCGTCCGCATCCCCCGGAAGCCAGGAGTTCTGGGCAGCGTCCGCACAGGGCCCTGGCGTGCAACAACTCGAGTGGGATCTCGAATCAGGACGCTGGGCCGTCGTCGTCATGAACGCCGACGGTTCGCGCGGCGTCGGTGCCGACGCCTCGGTCGGCGTGAAATCGGACTGGGTGGTACCGGTTGGGCTCGGACTGCTCGGCGGGTTCGTGCTCCTCGCGATCATCGGCACGGTATTGCTCGTCGTCGGCGTGGCCGGCCTCGGTCGCCGCGTGCCCACTCCCACGATCACCGGAGCGCAACCGGTACGGGTCACCGGCCGCTTCGACCCGCAGCTGAGTCGATGGCTGTGGATCGTGAAGGTCGTCTTGCTCATCCCCCACCTCCTCGCGCTCGCCGTGTTGTGGCTCGCGTTCTCCGTCGTCACGTTCGTCGCGGGGTTCGCGATCCTCTTCACGGGCCGGTATCCACGGGCGCTGTTCGACTTCAATGCCGGCGTGCTGCGCTGGACGTGGCGCGTCGCGTTCTACTCCTGGGGCGCGGCCGGCACCGATCGGTACCCGCCCTTCAAGCTCGCCGACGTTCCCGACTACCCCGCGCGGCTCGAACTCGGGTACCCACAACACCTGTCGCGCGGACTGGTACTCGTGAAGTGGTGGCTGCTCGCGATCCCGCAGTACATCGTCGTCGCGATCCTCACGGGCGGCGTCGCAGGGGCCCGCGACGACTCGGCAACGCCGGGGCTCATCGGGGTGCTGGTCCTCGCTGCCGTCATCACGCTCCTCTTCGTCGGCCGCTACCCGCGCGGCATCGCCGATCTCGTCGTCGGACTCAACCGCTGGGTATTCCGAGTGATCGTGTACGCGGCGCTGATGACCGACGAGTACCCGCCGTTCCGCCTCGACCAGGGCGAGACAGAGCCGGCAGATCGTCGAGGAACGTCGCCATGAGTCGAGCCTCGGCGAGATGGGGGATCGAGTCGACGATGCGATCCATCCTCGCGACCCGCCCGCGGAAGTGTTCGTCGTCGAGCCATGGGGCGAAGGTGGCGTGCCAGGTCGAGCGTCCGAGGGTCGGGAGTCCGATCGGTTCCCACAGCGACCGGAGCACACGGCGGGCGGCGCGGCCCTGCAGGTCGGTGAGGCGGTCGCCGCGGATCCTCGCGGCATCGAGGAAGAACGCGAAGTGGCGCGCCTCCTGACGAGCGATCGACCGCACGAGGCGCTCGACGCGAGGTGAACGCGTCTGCGCCGCGAGTTGCGCGTAGATGACCGTCGCGACGTACTCGGCGGCCGCTCCCAGGACGCAGAAGAGGAACGATGTCTCGGGTCGCCGGACGAGCGGCCGGATCGGGACGCGGGCGAGGGCGCGCCGACGGAGCGCGATCGATCGCCGTGCGGGCTCGGGCGCGACGTACTCCTGGTGCGCCAGCAGGGCTCGCAGCGCCCGACCGTGTTCGGCCTCCTCGCGGTCCCAGGTGGGCAGGAACGCGGCGAGATCCGCCGACCTGCCCAAGCCGAACGCGTGCGCGTGCGCCACGGTGATCGCGGTGTCCTCCTCGAGGAGCGCCGCGACGTGGAGCATTCGAGCGAGTTCGGGCTCGATCGTGCAGCGCGCGAGTTCGGCGGCCTCCCATGAGATGGGTCCGGCACGCGCCCGGAAGCGAGCCACGTGGTCGCGATTCATGTCACCCGGGCGCGCTCGACCCGCGGCACACCTCTTCGGTCGTCTGTTCCGTCATCCGCCTGGCGGTGCCAGCCGAGCGGCGAGTTCTCCGGCTGCCTCGCGCACGAGTCGGATCTCATCCGTCGAACCGGCCGCGGCTGCGTCGGCGAGACGTGCGACGAGCGTTGCGAGCTCGGCGACTGCATCACGCAACTCGGCATCAACATTCGTGATCTTCGCGAACGGCAGCGCCACGGTGACCGTCGGACTGCCGTGCCTGCCGCCGATCACGGTTCGCCCCGATGCTTGGCCGTCACTCTCACCCATTGCTCGCTCCCATCCCGCCGCGACCCTCGTCGCCCCTTGGTCGCACGACTCCGATGTGCGGATCCTGACATGCGGAGCGTTGCCGCGCGGGTTGCCTCCCGGTTCGGCGAAGGCCGACCCTAGCGGCGGCCCGACGGCGACGCGAGCGCGACGCGGTGCATCGGCGACAGCGTCGCGCGCATCGGTGAGGTAGGTATGGCCGCGCTCGAACACCGCCTCGGCCACGAACGTCATCCACGCTCCTTCGCGGAGACCAACCACGCGCCGGTCCCGAGTCTGACTCCGACGCCTGCTTCGTACCCGTCGGCGAGCGCGGCACCGACGGTCTCCACCGCCGTGGCGCGGGCGTCGTCGTCGAGTCGGCCGAGGAGGCCGCGAGCGATGCCGGTCCCGAGCAAGAACTCGATGGATTCGTCGAGGCTCCCACCTCCGCCGAGGAGGATCGTCGGTGCGATCGGTTCGATCTCGACCTGCGTGAATCCTGCCGCGTCGAGCAGCGCCGCCGTCTCGTCCGGATTCTTGAACGCGAACATCCCGGGTCCGCCGGCTCGTCCGCCGAGTGTCGGGAGCTCGACGTGCTCCGCGACCGCGCTGCCGACGACGCGGACCCACTCGTTGGCCTCGAGCCCCTGCCAACAGACGAACGCGAGCCGCGCGCGCCCTTGCGGTGGCGATCTCCAGCAGCGGTCCGGAGATGTCGACGCCGAGCGCCGACCGGGCGGCGCCGGCCGCGGCGAGCGTCGTCACGCCACAACCGCAGCCGATGTCGAGCACCACGTCGTGCGGCTGGAGACGAACGCGTGCGAACAGCGCCTCGGCGAAGGGCGCGAGCTGACGGTCGTATCGGTCGGCGTGGTCGATGTAGTGCACCGACTCGGCGCCGTTCCAGGCATCGGATTGCTGTTGGTTCGCGCTCACGGCGAGCCGCCCGGCGTTGCACCCATCCAGGCCCCCTCGTTCCGCAGACGCAGTCGGCGGCGCTGCTCGGGCAGCAACCCTCGTTGGCTTCGTCGCTTCCGCAGGGTGACGTTAGAGTCGGCGGCCGTGCCCGATGAACTCTGCGACCGGGTCCGCGAGGCCACCGAACTCCTCGAAGAGATCATCGCCGATCGGTCGCTGATGTCGGCACTCCCACTCGAGGAACGCACGCGCTTGCTCAACGCGGCCGGCGACGTCTTCGCCCCCGATGTCGCGGAGCGACGTCGCCAGATCAAGGCCGAACGTCGGCGGCGTAAGGCGGAGCGCGTGGCGGTCGATCAGGTGTCGCTGGCTGGTACCGGCATCCGCACGCTGCGCGGCAAGCCCGTTTACACGACGCCCGATGCCTTCCCACGGCCCGTTCTCCCTCCCGTCGATATCCCTGTCGACGAAGGCCGCTCGTCGCTGGAACTCCAGCACTGCTACGTCTGCAAACGGAAGTTCTCGGACCTGCACACGTTCTACGACCAACTCTGCCCCGAGTGCGGCGACTTCAACTTCGCCAAGCGCAGCGAGACGGCCGATCTGCGCGGGCGCGTCGCGCTACTCACCGGCGGGCGCGTCAAGATCGGCTACCAGGCCGGGATCAAGTTGCTGCGCGCGGGCGCGCACCTCATCGTGACGACGCGGTTCCCGCACGACTCCGCGCTCCGGTACGCGCGTGAACACGACTTCGACGCGTGGGCAGATCGCCTGGAGATCTTCGGACTCGATCTCCGCCACACCCCCAGCGTCGAGGCGTTCTGCGGCCACATCATCGCGACGCACGACCGGCTCGACTTCATCGTGAACAACGCCTGCCAGACGGTGCGACGGCCGCCCGCGTTCTATCGCCACATGATGGAGCTCGAGTCGTCGTCGCTCCACGAGATGCCCCGCGAGACCCGCCAGTTGCTCGGCGGCTACGCCGGCCTGCGCCGCGCCGACGTGCTCGACCCGGCAGCGCCCGCCGTCGCCGAGTTGTCGCAGCGCGCGCTGCTGCCCGACGACCGCCGAGATCAGCCCGCCCTGTTCCCGTCGGGGCATCTCGACGCCGACCTCCAGCAGGTCGACCTCCGCGAACAGAACTCGTGGCGGCTCACGCTGGCGGAGGTGTCGTCGGTGGAGTTGCTCGAGACCCAACTCGTGAACGTGACCGCGCCGTTCCTCTTGAACGCGCGGCTCAAGGCGTTGCTGCTCCGCACCCCCGAGCGCGACAAGCACGTGGTGAACGTCTCCGCCGTGGAGGGGCAGTTCTATCGACGTCTGAAGACGACGCGCCATCCGCACACCAACATGGCGAAGGCCGCGCTCAACATGATGACCCGCACGTCGGCGGCCGACTACCACGCCGACGGCATCCACATGAACAGCGTCGACACCGGCTGGGTGAGCGACGAGGATCCCGTGCACATCGCACGCCGCAAGACGAGCGAGCAACACTTCCACCCGCCGCTCGACATCGTCGACGGTGCGGCGCGCATCGTCGACCCCATCATCACGGGCTTCAACACCGGGACCCACGAGTGGGGCAGATTCTTGAAGGACTACCGCCCGACCGACTGGTGAGGTCGCGTTTCCGCGGCCGCCGCGCTCGTCGCCCGCCCGCCGAGCAGGCCGACGAGCGCGGTCAACGCGATGTCGAGGTGGAGCGGGTCGTAGATCGTGGTCTGGAGGTCGGCCGTCGGGAACCCGCGCAGGCCGGCGGGAGCAGCGTCGCGGGGCGGATCGGGACGTTCGCTGACGACACGAGCGCCATCGGTGAAGGCCAGTTCGCCCACGTTCGTCGGATCGCCGACGATGCGCCAACCGCCGTGGTGCACGAGCCGATGGTGATACCGACAGAGGCCCACGAGGTTGACGAGATCGGTTGGCCCACCGTCGATCCAGGCGACGATGTGGTGGACGTGTTCGGCCTTGTGGTCGCATGCCGCCCAACGACAGCGGTACCGATCGCGGCGCAACACCGCCCGTCGGAGCCGTCGACTCGGATGCCTGCGGCTCCGCCCGAGATCGATCGACACGCCGTGATGGTCGATGTCGAGCGCGATCCGAGCTTCGGCACCGATCGTCCGGAGATACGCCGCGGTGCGTCGGCGTTTCGCCGCACGTTCGCGCGCGAAAAGCGCGTCCGCGGACGCGCTTTTCGGCTCGGGCGCGGGTGCGTCGAACACGTCGGCGAGGTCGAGAGGGGTATACAGGTTCAACTGCGCGGGCTCGGGACCTTCGGCCATCCGGACGAGGGCGTCGAGCCGGCGCGCCGCGGCCGGGTCGTTCGCGTCGATCACCGTGTCGGGCGGCACGTCGGCCTCCAACTCGCCGAGACGGGTCATGAAGACCTTGTAGTCGTGCTCGGTCATCTCCGCGGTCACGACGAACGTTGCGCGCCGCGTCGCGCGGCAGCGGAGCCCGCGGCGTTGATGGGCGAGATGCTGCGCGTCCGCGGACGCGCCTTCGACCACCAGCGCGAATGCGCTCAGCAGGCGCTCGAGCTGTTCCGCGGTCGCCTCGCGAGTTCGACCAACTCCGCTTCGGTGTCGGGCGTTGCGACACGCACGAGTGCCCGCACCTTGGAATACGACAGTCGCCCGGCGCCGAACTCCGCGGTGATGGCGGGGAGGACGCTGATCCGCTTGGCCACGCCGAGTTGCTCGCGGGCCGTCGAACGCGAGATCGCGCACTTCCACGAGAGCCAGTGCGCCATCCCCCGGCAACCCCAGGAGCGCCAGACCTCACGACGATCGAGTTCGGCGAGGAGCAGCAGGAACCGGCACTTCGCCGCGGCGCGTCGACGCGAGCGAGCACGCCTCCGCCTCGAGCCGCTCCGTGGGAACCACGCCCAGGTCGGCAACGGCATTGTGGTCGGGCAGGTCGGGCAGGTCGGGCAGGTCGGGCAGAGCGGACAGATCCGGCAGGACATTCACGGTATCGAACATACGTTCGATACTAGCCCTCCCGGCGGGTCCAGATGGTCTCGATCTCGGCCGGCGGCGAGTTGAACGTGGGGAACTTCGGCTTCGCGGTCGCGCGGGCGCGATCGGTGGAGTGCTGGGGGTCGGTGTCGAACTCGGGGATGACCTCGCGCCCGACGGTCTCGATCATCTCGATCGCCTCGTCGTAACTCCCGTTCATCGGGACGCCGACGCAGATCTGGTCGACCCCGATGCGCTCGTAGGCCTTCAGCTGCGCGCAGATCTCTTCGGGCTCGCCGCAGAGGAGGTACCCACCGGAGATCAACTCGTCGACGTGGTCGGCCGTCACCGCCGGCGGAGTGGCGGGCCAGGTCGGCACGCCCGGTCGCGGCATCGTGTCGTGGTAGAGGCCGACCATCGTCACGAGGTAGTTCGCGTCGAACCGCGTCGCCTGCTCGCGAGCGCGTTCACGGTCGGTGAAGCAGTGGATGGAACTCGTGACCATCGCGTTGTCGTTCACGAACTGGCCGACCGGATCGGTGCATTCCGCGATCCCTTCCTTGTAGTCGGCGATGCGCGGCTCGAGATCGTGGATCGACGAGAACGTGAACCCGAGCGCGCCCTGGCCGAGCTGGCCGGCCTTGCGCCAGGTCGGCGGGCTGCCGACGGCGAGCCAGAACGGCGGGTGCCCCGGTCCGTACGGCTTCGGCAACACGTTGTGCGGGACATCCATCGCGAAGTGCTCGCCGGCGAAGGTGTAGTCCTTCTGCTCCCACATCCGGTCGAGCTCGCGGATCACCTCGTCGTACTCGGCGCGGGTCGACTCCTTGTCGGCGATGTTGAACGTCGCGACCTCGTGGCTCCCGGCGCCGCGGCCCGTGCCGAACTCGAAGCGACGGTTCGTGAGATGATCGAGCGTCGCGACCTTCTCGGCGACCTTCACGGGGTGGTTCGCTCGCGGCGAGATGTTGAAGATGCCCGAGCCGATGTGGATCCGCTCGGTGCAGGCCGCCAGGTACCCCGCGTGGACCTCGTTGGCCGCCATGTGCGAGTACTCGGTGAGCCCGTGGTGCTCGGTGAGCCAGGCGTACTTCCAGCCGCTGCGATCCGCGGCCCGCACGATCTCCATCTCGCGCACCATCGCGGTGTGCTCGGCCTCGGTGTCGTGCGCACGACTCCCGGGCAGGTACCCCTGCAAGAAGATCCCGAACTCCATGTCGCCTGCCTCGCTCCCGTTTCGCTACCTCGGCCGGCACCTCCGCCGTGACGCGACGAAGCGTCTCGCACGCGACGCCGGGCGGTGAGGGCCGAACGGCCCTGCCGGTTCGGGCCCACCGGCCATTTTTGTAACGCGTTTCAATTTTGTTCGGCCGCCAGGTCCCGGGCGTGCTGCATCGTGGCGACGAACGCGAGCGTCGATTCGGCGCCTTGGTTGCGGTTGGGCCCGTCGACCGTCAGGCCGTCGTACCCGCCGCCCGTGTGCGGATCCCACATCACCGCGGCGCGATCGTTGTCGCCGACGAACCAGCCGATCGCCGCCTCGAGACCGGAGCGCCAGCGCTCCCGACCGGCGCGGTCGACCCGGGCGGCGCGCACACAGGCGTCGGCCATCGCCGCGACCTCGATCGGCTGTTGGTCGAAGCGCGGTCCGTGATCGTCGCGGCCTGCGCCGCCCACCGGGGTCGGCGACAGGTGACCGTCGACCGTCTCGCGATCGAGCAACCAGCCGAGCAGCGCGAGACCACGTGCGACGAGCGGGTCGATCCCGAGGGCCGACCCCGTCGCCAGCATCGCCTCGATGATCGTCGCGTTCGCGTAGGTGAGGCGCGGCTCGGGCCACGGCCACGCCGCGTCGGAGTCGGTCGCGGGCTGCCACCGCCGGGCCGCATCGATCAGGAGGTCCCGGGCCGGGAGGCAGTCGGGATCCCCGTCGAGCACCTCGGCGGCACCCAACGCCGCGTAGGCCGTCGCCCGAATCCACCGCGATCGCTGCCGCGCGGCCACGACGAAGCCCGCGAACCCACGGGCCCGCGAGCGCGGATCGTCGAGGCGGGCAGCAGCGGTGCCATATCCCCAGACGCTGCGCCCCCAGCAGTCGTCGGTCGACGGCGACCCGTGCCAACGGCCGGCCACATCGCGCCGATTCGTGCACGCGCCGCTCGGATCGCGCGATGCCTCGAGGAAGTCGAGCGCAACCGAGATCAGCGCCCGAACCTCGGTCCTCGGCTCGGGCTCGCGAGCGCACACCAACAGCACCCGCGCCACATCGTCGACACAGAATCCGTGCTCGGGTCGTGGAACTGCGCCCAGGGCATGCTCGAACGTTCCGAGCGGGGTCGTCATCGCGACGAGATGGTCGAACCTCGGCGGCGGCACCTCACCGCGGGCGACGCTCACGCCGCCGGCACCTGAGTCGGACGGCCCGAATCCCCATTCGGGTCTTCACCCGCCCCGTTCGGACGCCGATCAGGGACGGACACCGCTCGTCGTTCCGGCCGATCGGATCCGCTCCTGCCATGACGATCACTCCCGATCAACTGCTGCGCGCCGAACGGATCTCGCCGAACCCGATCGTCGCCGCCGACTCGGTCCCCGGGTACGGCCCGGTGTTCAACGCCGGACTCCTCCACCACGACGACCGCTACCACCTCTTCGCACGCGCCGTTCGTTCGGGGTACCGCCGCAACCACGGCGAGGGCCCACGCTTTCTCGACTACTTCTCCGACATCTTGGTGTTCAGTTCGCCCGACGGCGAGCGGTACGAGTTCGACTACGTGTTGATCCGCGCCACCGGCGCGACGATGGCGTACGAGGATCCCCGCGTCCAGTGGGTGCACAGCGACGGCGTGCACCAACTCGTGATGACCTACACGCGACTGCCCGAACCGGCGAGCGGCGACCCGTGGCGGATCGGCGCGCATCGTCTGACCTACGACGACGGACGGTTCGTGCTCGACGAGTCGTCGGCGACGCTGCTCGGTCCGCCCGGCATCGCGAACAAGGATGCCGTGCTCTTCAACCTCGCCGACGGCAGGGTCGCGATGATCCACCGGATCCACCCCGACGTGCAGATCGCCCGCTTCGACTCGCTGGCAGCCCTGTGGTCGTCGGACGCGGACTTCTGGTCGGACTACCTCGCCGTGCTCGATGATCACGTGATCATCACGCCGAGTGCCGCGGCGCTCGGCGTCGGCGCGGGGGCACCGCCGTTCGAGACACCTCACGGGCTGGTGCTCGTCTTCCACGAGCGCGAAGTCTCGGGCCGTTACACGGCCAAGGTCGCGGTCCTCGATCCGAACGACGGCCGCGTGCGAACGATCTTCGACGAGCCGATCCTCGTCCCGGAACTCGAGTGGGAACGCGTCGGCGATGTCGACGATGTCGTGTTCGTCCAAGGCGCTCACCTCCGCAACGACGGGACCGTGTACCTCACCTACGGCGCCGCCGACCGTTGTGTCGGCGCGGCCACGCTGAACCTCGCCTCGTTGCTCGGCGGCGTCACGACGCCGTGAGCGCGAGTCCGTCGTCGACACCGGGCGTCGCGGGCACGAGCGTTCGCGCGAGATCGAAGTAGCGAGCGCCGACCACGCCCCAGACGTGTTGCGACCCGACTCGCCGCGACTCGTGCCGCATCCGCGCCGCGAGCATCGGGTCGACGAGAATCGAGCGCAGCGCCGCCGACATCGCCATCGGATCGTCGTGCGCGACGACGAGACCGGCACCGCCTCCGAGCACTTCGCGGGCGTGCGGAAATGCGGTCGCGACGACGGGTTTGCCCGACGCCAATGCCTCGACGAGCACCCCCGAGGTGACCTGCTCGCGTGACTCGTACGGGAGGAGCACGAGATCGGCCGAGCGGACGATCGCCCGCAGTTCGTCGAGCGCGCGGTAGGTGCCGTCGAACTGCACCCGGTCCGACACCCCCAACTCCGCGGCTCGCTCGATGAGTCGTCGCCGGTACCGCTCGCCGTCGGCCGCAACCACCTTCGGGTGCGTCTCGCCGGCAACGAGATACCGGGGCGCGGGATCGAGGTCGCCGAGCATCGCGACCGCCTCGATCGCGTACTCGAGGCCCTTACCGGGCCCCAACAGACCCCACGTGAGGATCGTCGCCGGAGCGGTCGTTCGCTCGGCCGATCTCCCGGCACGTCCCGCCGCCTCGAAGTTGGCCGTGGCACCGTGCGGGATCACGTGGACGAATCGCTCGTCGACCTCGTAACGCGAGATGAGCCGATCGCGAGCTGCGTACGTCTGGGTGACGACGGCATCGGCAGCCGCTGCTACGGCCTCGAGGATGGCGCGTTGCGTCGGTGTCGGCTCGACGAGCACGGTGTGCAACACGACGATCACGGGGACCGGCGACGACTCGACGACCTCGACGATCGACACGCCGTCGGGACCGTCGAAGATCCCGTACTCGTGCTGGACGACCAACACGTCGCGTCCACGCACCGCCTCCAACACGCGTTCGGAATCGCGCGGATGACCGTGGCGCCACTGCACGGCGATCTCGGGCGCGCGGAACCCGTCTTCGTGTTCGACGACCCGGACGACCTCGACCGAACTCGCCGACCCCAAGAACGCGCGCCGCAGCGCATGCGAAAAGGTCGCCAGCCCGCACTGCGTCGGCGGGTACGTCCCCAACAACGTCACTTTCACGGCACCCCGCCCCCTCACGGCTCGCGGCCCACTGGCCCGAATGCTCCCCGCATTGTGCCTGCGATCGGGTGGTCGTGGGAGTGCCGCAGGTCCCAAGGTCGCGGGCCGGGGTGACGAGCCGTCAGCCTCCGAAGGGTGAGGAGAGATCGAGGTCGTCGCCGTCGGACAACGGGTGCTCCGCCAGGTGCTCGAGCAACTGCGCCAACGACGCGGTCGCGACGCAGACCGACATGTCGGCCGCTCCGTAGTACATCCGTACCGTGTCGCCATCGTCGTCGAGGATCCAGCCGCAGGGGAAGACCACGTCGGACACGTCGCCCGCGCGCTCGTAGGCAGCCTGCGGGCCGAACACCCACTCGTTGCCCCGGGCGAGCACCCGGGTCGGATCGTCGCGGTCGAGCAACGCCAGCCCCACCCGGTAGATGGAGCCCGAAACGGTCGAGCGGACACCGTGATAACAGAGCAGCCAGCCCTGATCGGTGAGGAGCGGCGGCGGACCGAGCCCGATCTTGTTGGCATCCCACCAGCCACCCCGCCGCGCGGGGAGCAGCACCTGCGAGCGTCCCCAGTGCGTCAGGTCGGGGCTCCACGACAACCAGACGTGCGCGCCGACGGCCGGCGTCGCTGGTGCGGGCCGATGGAGCAACGCGTACGCGCCGCCGAAGCGGGCCGGGAACAACGCGGCGTCCTTGTCCTCGGGCGGCTGCACCACGCCCAGCCGTTCGAACGTCACGAAATCGCGCGTGACCGCCAGGCACACGAGCGGCCCGTTCGCCGAATAGCCCGTGTACACGACGTAGTAGTCGTCGCCCAGGCGGGTGATCCGTGCGTCCTCGACCCCCCAGAAGTCGTCGAACCCACCGGTGCGGAACAGGCCGCGGTCGCGGTGCACTGTCCAGTCGTCGTAGCCGTCGGCGCTCGTCGCAACCATGATGTCGGAGAGGCCGGTGCGGTCCTCGACCCGGACGAGGAGCAAGGTCTGGTCCTCGAACTCGACCGCGCCCGGGTTGAACACCGCATTGACGATGAAGGGAAGGTCGGCAGCCGACAGCACCGGATTCCCGGGGTACCGGGTGAACAGTTCGCGCGCGTCGACTTCCATGGCGCGGATCTTCGCGGGCTCGCCCGGCGCGCACAAGGACCCGATGCGCACAAGGACCCGACGCGCACAAGAACCCGGCGGGCACGAGCGGCCGGGCCCGCCGTGCCGATCGGCCGTCAGTCGACCACGAAGTCGTCGGGGTTCGGCTCCCGCGTCCAGGCCCAGTAGTCGACCAACCGCCACGGACTGAGCACGCGGATCCGCCCGGCCGCGTTCTTGAACCACGAGTGGCGGATCGACGGTTGCGACCAGACCAGCCCCTCGAGCTCGCGCTGGGTGCGAGCGTCGTAGTCGTCGTGCACCTCGCGACGCGGCTCGAGGCTCCGTCGCCCACCTTCGACGAGCAGCTTGAGGCAGCCACTGATGTAGCGCATCTGGCACTCCGAGTGGAAGATGAGGCTGCCGCCGTGGGCGAGATTCGTGCCCGGCCCGTACATGCAGAACAGGTTCGGAAAGTTCGGCACCGTGATCCCGAGATACGCGCTCGGCTCGTCGCCCCACTGCTCCGCGAGCCTGACGCCCCCGCGGCCGCGGATCTCCATCGGCCACAAGAACTTGTTGGCCTGAAAGCCGGTCGCATAGACGATCACGTCGGCGTCATGACGCTCGCCCGAGACCGTGACCACCCCGCGCTCGTCGATGTGGTCGATGCCCTCGCGCACCAGATCGACATCGTCGCGCCGCAACGTCTGGAGCCAGCTCCCGTTGTCCTGGAGCGTGCGCTTCCCCGTCGCGGGATAGTCGGGGACGACCTTCGCGAGCAACTCGGGATCGTCGCCCACCTGCTCGGCGATCCACGCGGTGAAGATCTCGCGCGTGATGTCGTTCGTCTCGCTCACCGCGCGTTCGGGGTGCGGCCAAGCGGGATCCACGCGGGCGGCAGCGAGTCCGCCGTCGCACCCCGGCCAGAACAACAAGAAGCGATACCAACGGCCGTAGAACGGGAGGTGACGCAACGCCCACTGGACTCCCGGCCCGACCCGTTCGTGGTAGTTGGGGTTCGGGAACATCCATTGCGCGGTGCGCTGGAACACGGTGAGGTGCGCGACCTCATCCGCGATCGCCGGCGCGATCTGGAACCCGCTCGCACCGGCACCGATCATCGCGACCCGCTTGCCGTGCAGGTCGACCGAGTGGTCCCACTGCGCCGAGTGGAACGATGGTCCGGCGAACCGATCGCGGCCGGCGATGTCGGGGAGCGACGGTCGGTTGAGTTGCCCGACCGCCGAGATGACGGCCCGAGCGGGCAGCACCGACTCGGTGCCATCGGCCGCGCGCACCGTGACGTCCCACCGGGCCGACGCGTCGTCCCACACCGCCGACACGACCTCGGTGTTCCAACGGACGTGGGGCTCGATCTCGTGACGTCGCATCACCTCGGCGAAGTACGCCTGGATCTCGGGCTGCTGCGCGAAGAACTCCGTCCAGTGATCCGACGGCTCGAACGAGTAGCAGTAGAAGTGGTTGCCGACATCCACACGACAGCCCGGGTAGGAGTTCTCCCACCATGTTCCACCGACGCCGGGATTCTTCTCCACGATCGTGAACGGCAATCCGGCTTCGCGCAGTCGGATCCCTGCCAGCAACCCGGACTGGCCACAACCGATCACGACGACGGGGAAGTCGTCGCGCGCTGCGGCCGGGGCGGCGAACGCCACCTTGCGCGCGTCGGCGCCGTCGAGCTCCATCTCCTCGAGCATCATCGGCACGTACTCGTCGGGCACGTCTTCGCAGACGAGCCAACTGATCATCTCGCGGATGAGCTCGGGCGCGGGCGGCGGCGGGAGTACCGAGCCGGCGTCGCGGAACCGGCAGATCACGTCGAGCGCGATTCGGCGCGCCTCGGCCTGGTCATCGGGCGACATGAACCCCTGCACCTCGTTGAGGAACAGACCTTGCGGCCGCAACGCGCCGCGCACGTACTGCGGGTCGCCCGTCATGTGCACGAGCGACAACAGCAATGTCGGCACGCTCACGTCGGCGAGCGCCGCCGCGATCGTTGCGTCATCGTCGGTGATCGCGATCCCCGCGTGCGGATTGGCGGGCTGTGCGGCTCCGGCGGGCGTCGCGGGCATCATCGGCCCGCCGCGCCGTCGAGGAACCCGGTGAGCCCGCTCGGCTCGTGCGGACCGAACACGAGCTGTTCGAGCACGCCGAGGCCCTGACGCCCGCCCGCCCCCGTGACCCGACACAACTGCTGCACGTGGATCGCGCTCGGGTCGAGCGGGTCGACCTCGTCGAGCCGCCAGGCATCGGCTCCGACCACCGATTCACCGCGCCAGTGGCCATGCCCCCACTCCGGATGGGTGTAGCCGATCCCCCGCATCTGGAAGTCGAGCAGCGGCTCGAAGGTCAGCACCTCGGGCTCACGCCCGCCGTGGTGGAGATACGTGAAGCGCGCCGCGGCCGCACGTCGGGTCCCCGGCTTCCATTCGATGACGTGGTCGATGCCACGAACGGGTGTGATCTCCGACTCTGCTCCCCACACGGGGTCGCCGGCGGCGAGTACCGGCACGCGCACGGCGCTCTCGAACCAGCGCCGCCCATCGGGGTGCTCGAAGATCGCGAGGTGCGTGCATTCGTCGTCCCAGTGCACCGGTGCCCACAGCCAGAAGAGCCCACCGCCACCGAACCACCCGGAGTTCGGGGCGCCTGGGGTCGGCGCGCCGACCGGTCGGATCCCCCAGCTCTTGTCCTTCGTTCCGAGCGTCGCTTCGGTGGCGAGGTCGTGGCGCGTCCCATGTACGTCGATCGTGCCCGACCACGTTCCCCACTGCGCGAGCCGCGTGTACTGGAGCACGAGCAGGTTGTCGAGGTGTCGGGTCTGGAGCGGTTCTTCGACCGCGGGCGTCCGAGCCTCCCAGACGAGGTCGGCGACGATGCCGTGTTCGGGAGCGTCGACGAGCAGACGGTTGCGCCGCAGCGGTTCGACGATCTCGATCGTGACCGGGCCGATCGACGTGCGGCTCCGGTCGAGCGGGCAGCGACCCGACGCGTACACGTTGTGCTGCACGCCGTCGACGACCACGCTGAACGAAGCGTCGATCACCTGACGATTCGGGTAGTGACCCATCGCCGCACCGAAGAAGATCGATGCGTCGCGTCGATACCCGTTGAAGAAGTAACGGTCGTACTGGTTCGGGTCACCGGTCGCGGTGTGAGCCAGGGGGAACGGTGTCTGGTGGATGGCGAAGTCGTCCATCGGCGTGAGCATGCGCGCACCATACGGCGCACCGGGCGCGGTGGGCCATCTGCGACAATGGTGGATGCTGCGTGCCGTGATCTTCGACTTCGACGGGGTGATCGTCGATACCGAGTGGCCCGCGTACTCGGCGTGGCGGACCGTCTTCGCCGAGCACGGCGCGGATCTCACCATCGAGGAGTTCGCCCGCTGCATCGGCACCCGCGGCGCGATCGACTTCAACGCGCTGATCGAGGCGAAGACGGGCGCGCCGGCGCCGTCCAACGAGCAGCTCCGCGCGTGGAAGCAGCCGCTCGAGGCAGCAACCATCGCCACCCTGCCGTTGCTGCCCGGTGTGCGCGACTGGCTCGACGCGGCAGCGGCGTCGGGCCTCCCGGTGGCGATCGCATCGAGTTCGGAGCGCTGGTGGATCGAGCCGCACCTGGCCCGCCACGGCATCTCCCACTACTTCCGGTACCTCTCGACCTGGGACGGGCCCGACGCCGGCTTCCCGCCCAAGCCTGCCCCCGACCTGTACACCCGCTGCGTCGAGGCGCTCGGCGTGGCGCCGCACGAGACGCTGGCGATCGAGGACTCGCTCAACGGTTGCACGTCGGCGAAGGCCGCGGGGTTGCGCTGCCTCGCGATCCCGTCACGGCTCACCGCGCACCTGGACTTCTCGGCGGCCGACGGGGTCGTCGAGTCACTCGCCGCCTTCAGCCTCGCCGACGCGCAGGAGCAGTTCGGTCGAGCGTGACGGTCAGCGGCGCTTCTTCTTGCGGAACATGCCCTTGCGTTGCTTCGCGTCCATTTCGGCCAGGAGCTCGGCGCCGGCCGCGTTGACGATGTCTTCGGCCGAGTCGAGCAGCGCCGCGATGTCGGCGTCGTCGGCAACGACCGGCTCCGGCGGCGCCGCTCCCATCCCGGGGGCGAGGCTGCCGTAGGTCCAGCCGACATCGACGAGCCGCTTGGCGAACAATGGGCAGTCGGGTGGGCAGTTCCACGGTGCTTCGGGCGCGGCGTCGAGCCGGCACTTGCGCACCGTCTCGGAGCCGTAGCTGCGACTCTCGTAGTGCCTGCAATCGGTTCGCATCGCCATCGGGCGGTGAGTCTATTGGGGCGTCCAGCCGGATCAGGCCGCGGCGAGCAAGCAGCCGAGCCCGTCGCTGTCCGCGATCACCCGCTCGAGCAGCTCGTCGACGTTCGCGTCGGGCAGCCCGGCCGCGGCGAGCGCGCGTTCGGGATCGGGCGCCGGTTCTGCGAGCCCCGGGCCGCTCTCACCGGCAACGACTCGCGCGAGTGCCTCCGCCGCGATCACGCACCGGGTGAGCCGCGAGTCGGTCGTCGTCGGGTCGCAGTGGTGATCGCGGACGGCCACGGTGATCGAGGCCGGCAGCTTCCACGCTTCGAGTGCGAGCGCGCCGAGCGCGGCGTGATCGTGGCCGAACGCCGCCCGTTCGGCGGCGAGCACCTCGTCGGCGGGCAACGCCCACGCCGCGGCCGCGGCGTCGGGCTGGTGGCGGAACAGCAACGCCGTCCCGAGATCGTGGAGCAGCCCCGCGCAGAGCGCGTCGCCGGCGGGCTGACGCGAGATCTGGGCCACGAGCGACGCCGCCGCGGCGACGCCGACCGAATGCCCCCAGAACCCATCGGGCATCCGACCGGAGCGCTCGGCGAACAGCCCGGCCGCCGTCGAGACGGCGAGGGATCGGATGACCGAGTTCCCGAGGGCGACCACGGCTCGCTCGACATTGCCGACCTTGCCGGACAGCCCGAAATAGGGCGAGTTGGCCAGATGGAGCACCCGGACACACAGCGACGGGTCGACTTGGAGCGACGCGGCGATGTCGCGCGCCGACTTGCTCGGGTCGTCGAGCACCCCGAGCACCTGGGCGACGACCGATTGCTGCATCGGCAGGCGCCTGAGTTCTTCCAACAGGTCGGTCGTGTCCACGGTGGGCCTCCTCGTGTGGGTCATCGGTCACGGCCGGGCCCGTATTGAGGGCATCTCTGCGGAGGCGGGCCTTTGGTCGGGCCCGGGACGCGCCGATGCATTGCGAACATCGAGGGAGGACCGTGGGCATGGGGCCGATCGAATCGGGCGCGCTGGAGCGAGCGGTGCTCGACGCGCTCGCCGAAGGCGTCTGCGTCGTCGACGCGGCCGGGGCGATCATCTCGTGCAACGCCGTCGGAGCCGACATCCTCGGCCTGACCCTCGACGAGCTCTCCGGACGCTTCGCGCAAGACGACCGGTTCGGCGCCGTCCATCCCGACGGCCGGCCGATGCTCCCCGCCGAACTCCCGGTCTCGCGGACGATCGCCTCGGGCGAAGCCGTCAACTGCGCGTCGATGGGGATCGAGACCCCCGACGGGACGCGCCGCTGGCTGTCGGTGAACACGCGCGTGCTCGAGCTCGACGACCGCGGCAAGCCGGCGTTGGTCGTCGCGTCGTTCAGCGACGTGACCGAGGCCCACCAGACCACGCTCGAGCTCCGCGGCGTGGAGGCCCGCCTCCTCGGACTGATCGAGAATTCGTGGGACGTGATCATCGTGCTCGACGAGACCGGCCGACTCACGTTCGCGAACCATCAGGTCGAGCGTCTCCTGGGCTACTCCAACGAAGAGATCCTCGGACAGAACGCACTCGAACTCGTTCACCCCGACGACCTCGACGCGGCACTCGCGAGTCTCGGACGCGCCCTCGCCGGTCAACAGGAGGGTCGGATCGTCGACCTGCGTCTCCGGCACCACAGCGGGCGGTGGGTGTGGGTCGAGGTCGTCGGCAACAACCTGCTCGACGACGCCGCCGTCGGGGGCATCGTCGTGAACGTCCGCGACATCAGCGAACGGCGGATGATCGAGCACACGCTCCGCGAGGCGCAGACCCTCTTCGCCGAGGTGTTCGAGCACGGACCGATCGGCCTCGCGCTCGTGACCCCGACGCGACGGATCTTCCGAGCCAACCCGGCATTGGCACGCGTGCTCGGCTACACCGAGGACGAGCTCGCCGACCGCACGATCACCGAGCTCACCCACGTCGACGACCGCGCGGCCAACAACGAGCTGTTCGCCCGACTCTTCCGCGGCGAGCGCGTGGACTCCGCGACCGAGCAACGGTTCGTGCGTCGCGACGACTCGCCGGTGTGGTGCCGGATCAACATCAAGAGCGTCTACGACGCCGACGGCGATCTCGAATACGGCATCGCCCAGATCGAAGACATCTCCGAGCAGCGAGCGACCGCCGAACGGCTCGAGTTCGAGGCACGCCACGATTCGCTCACCGACCTCCCGACCCGCAAGCACCTGCTGGAACGAATCGAGCGCTCGCTCCGCGAGTCGCGACGAGGCGGACCCGGGCAGGTCGCGGTGGTGTTC
>SXGT01762085.1_pt1 | contig 25928 bp, 21 predicted proteins | sample 3176221 | NCBI WGS metagenome assembly SXGT01 (sample SAMN11356862, study PRJNA531348) | freshwater metagenome | isolation source: freshwater sample F1-120 | place: China: Fuxian Lake, Yuxi | collected 2017-12-25
CATGAGCTGCTTGGAGATGCCCTGCGTGATCGGCCAGAGCCGCGACCCCGAGCCGCCGGCCAGAATGATGCCGCGCATCAGCAGGCAGTCGAACGGGTGGCGAAGATCATGGGGGCTATCGTATCGATCGGGGCTCTGAGCCCCTCCACTTCGCCCTCATCTGAGGTGTGCACGATCGCGCAGCACGGCGCCGAGGCGACGGGATGCTCGCACCGGGTGGCGCAGCCCCCGAGCTCCCCTCCGCACGACTGTGCTCACCGACGCACGCGCGTGCAGCAGCCAGTCGACCGCAGGCGTCGGGGCGGACGCGGTCTCGTCGAGCCGCGCGAGCCACGTGTTCCACCGCGGGGGAAGGGCGCCCGGCGTCGCCGACGAGGCAGCGCGGAGCACACCGATGGCGGCGCCCACGGAATTCTCAGGTCGGGCGAGCTGCTCGGCTCGTTCCCGCGCAGCACCACCGTGGGCGGCGACGAGCTGCGCATCGCCCGCATAGCGGTCGAGGGCGGCGGCGAGCGCGTCGAGATCGTCCGGCTCGACGAGCACCCCGCAGGCGTCATGCTCGACGAGCTCGGCGCCGGCGCCGCTTGAGGTCGTGACGACGGGCAGGCCGAGCGCGAGACTCTCGAGCGTCGATCGGCCGAAAGCCTCCTTCTCACTGGGAATCACGGCGATATCCGCGGTCGCGAGCCACGCGAAGGGGTTCTGCTGCTCGCCAGCGAACACGAGCCGGGCACTCGGCGCGATCGCGCGCGCCCGTGCGGTGAGCGCGGCCTCGGCACCGCGGTCGAGCACGCCACCGATGAAGCACACCTCGATACCCGCCGTCGACGCGCGTCCCAGCGCTTCGACGACGCGCCACTGGCCCTTGCTGCGCGTCACTCTCCCGAGCACGCCGACCGTAAGCGGGGCATCAACCGTGAAGGGCGATGCCACGGCAGATTCGGCGAGCGCCCGCACCCGCTCGAGGTCGACGGGCGGAAGGCTCACGCTGAGCGGGGTTTCACCGACGTGCGGCTCGAGCATGCGTGCCACGGCCCTCGAGTTCGCCACGACGGCGCTCGACATCACGCCGATGTCGCGCAGCGCCTGCTCGCGCCCCTCAGGCCAGATGAAGCCCTGCACCCGCTCGCCGAACTCGCGCACGAACCACACGTGCGGCACGCTAGTCGCGGCGGCGGCGATCGCCCCCCAGGGCACGACGAGCGTGTTCGTGACCACGAGGTCGGGGCGCCGTTCGGCGACGAGCTCGAGCAGCGCGCGAGTCGCCCGCGCGTTTTCGCGCGCGCGCAGCCGTCGTTGCGCCGAGCCGCCATCGGCCTCGACGACGGTCCACCCCGTCATCGGCTGCACGATCGACTCGATACCTCGATGCAGAAGCTGCTCGTGCATGGCCGCCGCTGCGGGGCCGACGACGATCGGCTCGAGGTCGGGCTCCACTGCCCGCCACGCATCGAGCAACGCCAGCAACGATCGCTCGGCACCACCGAGGTGGTCAGCCGCGCTGTGGCTGATGACGAGCACGCGCATTAGGGTGCCAGCGCCCGATACCGCTCTTGGCAGCTTTCCCACGTCGGCAGCAGTCCAGCCGCCAGTGCCTCAGCGAGAGTCGGGGCCGCGGCATCTTTCGGCGAAAGCCGCAGCTCGCCGTCGACCCGAGTGGCCAGGTCGAGCGACAGTTCGGCGTCGAGCGGGTGCACACCGTGCTCTTTCTCGGGCCGGAAGACATCGCTCACGAGGTAACTCACGACCGTGTCGTCGTCGAGCGAGACGAAGGCGTGACCGAAGCCTTCCGGCACGAAGACCGCGCGTCGGTCGGTCGAACTGAGCTCGACCGCATCCCACTGGCCGAAGCTCGGTGAACCGACCCGCAGGTCGACGACGTAATCGACGATCGCCCCCTGCGGCACGCTCACATACTTCGCCTGGCCGAGCGGCACCTCGGCGAAGTGGATGCCCCGCACGACGCCGCGCGCCGACACCGAGGTGTTCGCCTGAACGATGGGCATCGTACGACCCGTGGCCTCAGCGAGCCGATCGGCACGAAACCACTCGAGAAACGCACCGCGCTCATCGGCGAAGACGGGCGGAGCGATGACGACGGCGTCGGGAACGGAGAGCGGGGTGATCTGCACCGGCCAAGCCTACTGACGCGAGCTCGTCACCCCAGGCGCAGTGACACGGTGCGCTCGCGCTGCTCGAAGGGCGACAACCGGCCGCCGGGCAGCTCGAGCTCGCTCCAGCGGCGAATGATCTCGCGCTCATCGTCGCGATCAGCGTCGTCGACGACGACGATCGCACCCGGAGCCAGCCGGGCACCGAGAAGCTCGATCGCGGGAAAGCGCGCCAGCTCCCCCGTCGAACCAGGAGGGCCATCGACGAACAGCAGGGCGATGTCGGCGAGGTCGCGCCAGCCCGCCTCCTCGTACCAGTTCTGGTCACCTGCCGCCGTGGTGACGGGGGCGAGCTCGGCGACGCGGAGGTCGACGAGAGCATCCACCCCATTACGAGCGAGAGCCGCGCGGGTCACCGTCGCCCATTCTGCGGACGTGTCGAGCGAGATGACGCGCACGTCGCCGCCGCGCCGCTGAGCGGCAAGAGCGAGCCACAGCGTTGTCGCGCCGCTGCCGAGCTCGACGATGGTCGCGCCGCTCGGCAGTTCACGCACGTACTCCGTGAGCAGCAAGGCCGTCGCCGGAAGCGCTGAATAGCTTGTTAACGGCACGTGCTCACGGTCGCTCGGCAGTGCGTCGTGCAGGGTGCGCAACGCCTGGGCGTCGCGCAGCACATCGTGGCGCAGCCGTGCCTGCAGCGAGCCAGGCTCTGAACCGAGCGCGCGATGCACTCGCGCCACATCACGCTTGAGCGCGCGCACGGCGTTCGGCGCTGAGTCACGGCCATCGAGTAGCCGGCCGAGCAGCACGATGGTCACGATCAACAACGCGACGACGACGGCGGCGAGAACGAGACCACCCGCGGCGATGAGGACGGGCAGGTCGCTCACCAGCCCCCAGACGACAACGATCACCGTCACCGCGAAACCCGCGGCCACGATGACGAGGAGCTGCCGGAATCGGCGAGACGACATGGGCTCAGCATAGGGGGCGCGCAGCACCCGGCGAGCGATGTGATCGATGGGCGTTCGACTAGGCTCTGCACGTCGCGCGGCGAGTGCCGCCACTGACTTGAGGACTATCGCATGCTCAACAAGCTCAAGAACATCGCGAAGGCATTGCTTGCCATCACGTGGATCCGCCGGACCTACGAGATCGCCAACACCGTCGCGCTTGAGGTCTTCGGGTGGAGCCGCATTCTCACCCACATTCTGTACTTCTTCTCGCCCCTGACGTTCAGCCGCGAGCAGTTCGCGGTACTGCGCGGACGCCGCGACTACTACCGCAACAAGCGCAGCCGCCACCGGCGGTCGAGCGTCGAACTGCGTCGCAACATCCACCGGCTCGAGAAGGGCCTCACGATGCGGCCGCGACGCGATGTCTTCGCCCTCGACTACATCACCGAGACGATCGAGTTCTACGAGAACGCTCACGCGCAGCACCGCGCTGGGGAGTCGCAGATGGACGGCCCTGAGATTCGATGGGCGCACGACGTGCTGAGCGCGTACTTCGCAGCCTGCACGGGCTCTGCTCCCGCCCTGGATGACGCGCGGGCACGATTCTCAGCGCTCAGCCCCATCGAGCACGACGGCACGCCTCTCGCGCCCTTCACGCGCAAGGAGAGCACCCCCAGCACGGTCACGCTCGACGAGCTCACGGCGCTCGCGCAGCGCCGTCGCTCGGTGAGGTGGTTCGAGCAGCGGCCGGTTGAGCGCGAGAAGATTGACGCCGCCCTGCAGGTCGGCCTGCAGTCACCAACCGCGTGCAATCGCTTGCCCTACGAGTACCGCATCTTCGACGACCCGGAGATGGTGCGCACGGTGGCGGGCATTCCCTTCGGCGCCGCCGGTTACGGGCACAACATCCCCGTGATCATCACCGTCATCGGCAAGCTCGAGTCGTACTTCAGCCCGCGCGATCGTCACGCCATCTACATCGACGCCTCGCTCTCGGCGATGCCGTTCATGCTCGCTCTCGAGACCCTCGGTCTCTCGTCGAGCGTCATCAACTGGCCCGATTTCGAACCGCTTGAGCGGCGAATGCAGAAGACGCTCGGTCTCGCGACGACCGACCGCGTCATCATGCTCATCGCGGTCGGTTACGCCGACCCCGAAGGGGTCATCCCGCGCTCGGTGAAGAAAGAGCTCGACACGGTGCGCAGCTACAACCAGATGGCCTAAGCCGTGAGCGTCACGCCTCCGCGCCGTCGTCGTCGGCTTGTCTTGCGCGTCGTCGCCACGGTGATCGTGCTCGGCGTCGTGCTGTGGTTCTTCGTCAGCTCGCTGATGTCGAACTGGGAACGCGTGCAAGAGATCGAGTTCTCGCCGGGTCTCGCCACCGTGGCCGGAATCGTGCTCTGGGTCGCCGCGGTTCCGCTCTCAGGCTGGCTGTGGGCGTCGACGCTTCGCGCGATGAAGCCCTCGCTCACGATCAGCACGCGCGACGCGATCGCAACGCACTGCCTGTCGTGGGTGCTGAAGTACATTCCTGGCCAGGTTGGTTCGTTTGCGAACAAGGTCGTGTGGGCGTCGCGTCGCGGCATCAGCAAGGCCCTGGTGAGCCTGTCGTTCGTCTACGAGAACGTCATGCTGCAGCTCGTGTCGATCGTTCCCGCCGTCGTCATCCTGCTCTTCGCGGTCGGGGGCGAGTTCTTCCTCGAGAATCCCGCGACGCTACTGTTGCCGCTCCTCGCGCTCGTGCCCCTCGTGCTCGTGGCTGTCGGCCCCGTCTTCCGGCCCGCGACGACCTGGCTCGCCCGCAAGGTCTTGCGACGCGAGATCGACCAAGATTCGTTCCTCTCCAGCGGCAGCACGCTGGCACTCCTCGTCGGTTACGTGCTGCCTCGCGTTCTCAACGGTGCCGGATTCGTTCTCATCGCGCTCGACGTCACCGACGTACCGCTGCACGCAGCCCTTCCGCTCGCCGCCGCGTACGTGCTCGCGGGTGCGATCGGCATTCTGGCGATTTTCGTGCCCTCCGGCCTCGGCGTGCGCGAAGCCGTCATCGTGCTCATCGCCTCGCAGTTCATTCCACTTGCCGACGCCATCGTGCTCTCGCTGCTCGCACGGCTCTACGCGACGATCGCCGACGCGTTCGTCGCCGCCCTCTACTTCGCCCTCCGCCCGCCCCAGCGCGATGCGGTCGCCTCCACGACCTGACCTGCGTTCTGACTGCCCTAGTCTCGAACGGGCAGCGATCTGCCCTCGCGCCCACACACGAGAGAGACCCGCATGACCCACTTCTCCATCATCGGATCCGCACTCGCCGGCAACAAAGGTGCCGCTGCGATGCTCGAAAGTTCGATCGCCACTCTCAGCCAGCGCGTCGATAACGCGAGCTTCACGCTCTTCAGCATGTACCCCGACGAGGATGCTCGGCTCAACGAGTACGCGAACCTCGAGATCGTCGCTGCCACCCCGCGTCAGCTCGGCGTGACCATCAACACCCTCGCGCTGCTGTACCGCATCCTGCCTCCCCTTCGGCCCCTGCTCCGACGGCGCTCCGCCGCCGTGCGCGCACTCACGCGATCTGTGGCGCTGCTCGACCAGGGCGGCATCACCTTCACCGATGGTCGCGAGAAGTTCTTGCTCTACAACGTCGCGTCGATCCTGCCGGCGCTCAACACCCGCACTCCCGTCATTAAGTGTGCGCAGGCGATCGGTCCGTTCGAAGGCTCACTCAACCGCCGCATCGCCAAGATCTACCTGCCGAAGATGGAGCGCATCGTCACGCGCGGCGCGATCACTCACAGCTTCGCCGAGCAGCTCGGGCTCACGAACATCGTGCAAGGTGCCGACTACGCCTTCTCGCTCGAGCTCGACGGCACCGAGCGCGACGCCGTCGCCTCGCACGTCGACCTGTCGTTCTTCGACCACGGCACTGAGGTCGTCGGCTTCGCTCCGAGCGTGGTCATGCAGAAGAAGGTGGATGCTCGCGGGGGCGACTACATCGGCGGCATCGTCGACGCGATGACGGCTGAACTCGAAGCCGGTCGGCGGGTCGCGCTGATTCCTCACAGCGTGCGCGTCGGAACCGACAAGACGCACAACAACGATCTGCCGCTGTGCCGCGAGATCGCGGCGAAACTCGGAGACCGCGATGGGGTGCTCTTCATCGACGACGACCTCAGCTCGCAGCAGCTGCGCTACATCATCGGGCTCTGCACGCGGTTCGTGACGAGCCGCTTCCACGCGATGATCTCCAGTCTGTCGATGGGGGTGCCGACCGTCGTCATCGGCTGGAGCCACAAGTACCAAGAAGTTCTCGACCTCTTTGGCCTCAGCGAATGGGCGTTCGGCAGCGACGAGTTCTCGGCGCAGAAGCTCACCGCAGAACTGTCTCGACTTGCCGACCGCGACGCTGAGGTGCGCGCTGCGATCGTGAGCGCGTTGCCGGCGGTGAAAGCGCTGTCGATCTCCCAGGCCGATCTCATCGCCGACGTCGCCCGAGAGTCCCGTCGCTGATCAGCGGCGTTCTGCCGTTCGACGGCAGTTAAGCCCCTGGAGCGCCTGACCCCTAGCGGGCCTCGTACTGCAGGCGCTTCGATCGTTCGAGTCCGTCTTCGACGAGAACGCGGTTGATGCGCAGCAGGTCGGCGAGCAGGCCCAGCGCGAAGCTCAGCAGACCGCCGACGAGCAGAGCGCTGCCAAGGATGAGCGACTGAATGTGATCGCCCTGCGTGTTGCTGAGCCACAGAATGAGGTACCGCACGAAGGGCACGGCTGATCCGATGGTGAGCACGAGCCCGAGCGGAATGAAGAAAGCCAGCGGGCGGAACATGAGGTAGCTGCGCACGATCGCGCGGCCCGACTCGAGAATGTGTTGCCCCATCGACGAGAACAGCCGAGACTCGCGGGTCTTCGGATTCGTCACCACAGGCACGCTCGTCACCTTCAGCCGCTTGTGCCCGGCCTGGATGATCGTCTCCATGCAGTAGCTGAATTCGGTGACGATGTTGAGCTTGAAGAGCGCCTCACGCGAGTACGCCCGGAAGCCGCTCGCGGCGTCGGGAACGTTCGTTCCTGCGGCCTTGTTGACCACCCAGCTGCCCAGTCGCTGCAGCACCTTCTTCAGCGGCGAGAAGTGGGCGATCGTGGAGGTCTGCCGGTCGCCGACGACGATATCCGCCTCGCCGCGCAGCACGGGGGCGATGAGGTCGGGAATGCGATCCTGCGGGTACTGGTTGTCGCCGTCGGTGTTGACCAGCACGTCGGCGCCATGGGCGAGCGCGTAATTGGCGCCGTCGGCGAACGACCGTGCCAGCCCACGGTTGCGCACGTGATGCACGAAGTGCGTGACACCGTGCTCGCGGGCGACTTCGACGGTGCGGTCGCTCGACCCATCGTCGATCACGAGAATGTGCAGTTCATCCACACCCTCGATCGTTCGAGGGATGCTGGAGAGAACGAGAGGGAGAGTCTCCTCCTCGTTCAAGCACGGAACCTGTACGAAGACCTTCACGCCGCTCCTCTGGCACTGCTCAAGGAGCGGGTTCGCTCCGCGAGCTAGCGTAGTCGGAGTCGAGCCGATCTCTCCTCCAGCCCCGTTACAGTGGTTTGTCACCCGAGGGAAGAGGATCCCGCACCTATGAGCGAGAACACGCGCCGAGTCGGCGCAGTTTCAGCAGCGGTACTGCTGCTGCTGGCGATCTCCACGGTCGCGAACGCGACTGAGTTCGCGGCTTCGGACGAGCGCGTCTCCGGCTCATGGCGGGCCGGACCTGTCGATGATGGCGGCGAGGTCGCTCGCGGCGACTTCACCGTCGGACGGTACGGGGTCTACTTCGCCCTCGCCGACTACGCCGCCGGAGCCGACATCGTGAGCTCGGCCGACTTCAAGGGCAATATCACCGGCCGGCTGCTGGGGCTCGGGCGCGGTGCGAGCTTCACCTTTGTGGAGTTCGATGCTGCTGCGGTCGCTGCAGAACTCGACCTCGACTCCTCCATCGTCGCGAGCGGGCCCTACGCCGACGGCCGTGGCACCTACGTGCTGGCCGTCGACGACGGAGCACCCGAGACCATCGTGCTGCTCGAGGTCGATGACTTCGATTGGATTCTCGTCGACCGTCGGCTCATCCCCGACGCCCTCGCAGCGGAGCAGGGACTGTGATCGTCGAGCTGCTCACGGCTCTCGCCGTGGGTGTCGGCGGCGTCAGCACCTTGCTCGCCCTCGGAGTGCGGTCTCGACTGGCGCTCGCGGCCTTCACGGTGCCGACCGGCGTGGCGATCATGATCGCGGTGGGCTCGGCGCAAGCAGTCGCGACGCTGCAGCAGTGGCCCGTCGTCACTCTCGTGCTCACCGTGCTCCTGCCCGTGGCGCTGCTCGTGTTGCGCCGGCGCGGCCTGCAGCGTGTCGATGCGGGGTGGGCGGCCGTCGTCATCGCGGCGACGCTCGTGCTCGCCGCCACCTTCACGATCGTCGACCGCATCAACTTCCACGTCGATACCTTCGAGTACCTCACGATCGGTCTTCTGCTGCAGCACGGCAGTCTCATCGAAGGGGTGTCGTTCTTCCAGCTCGAAAAGCGACAGCTCGCGCTCGCGGTCGTGCACTCTCCCGCTGCGCTCATCGGCAACGACTTCCTGGTGAGCATCACGCCCCTCATCGCAGCCGGGTGCGTCGCCTCGCTCATCGCGATCGCCATCGCAGCGACCCATCGACTGCGACTGCCCCGATGGGCCGCTGTGGCTGCGCCAGTACTGGCGGCCACGGCGCTGCTCTCGATCAACCGCGTGTGGTGGAACGTCTTCTACCTCAACGGTCACCTGCTCTTCGCGATGGCGCTCATCGTGCTCGCCGGGCTCTCGTGGCTCGTGGCCTCGTCGTCGACGATGATCTCGAGCCGAGCGGCAACAGCCGTGCAACTGCTCATGATCGGAACGATGGTCGTGACCCGCCCCGAGGGCTCGCTCGTCGCAGGACTCGCGCTGCTGCCCACGCTGCTCGACGGTCGACGTGCTCTGCTCGAGCGGCGCGCGCTGCTCGCAGGGCTGGGACTCTCGATGCTGCTGTGGCAGACCTGGTTGGCGGGGGTCACGTACACCATCGCCGGCGAGATCACTCGGTCGATGATCGGCATGATCGCCGGAGCGATCGTCGCCCTCGCCGTCGTGCCGCTGCTCGGTCGCCCCTGGCTTGATCGCTTCTCGGGTCGATGGCTGCTTCTCGTGGAAGCCGTTCTCTGGCTCGGCCTCGCGGTGCTCGCCGTGCGCGAGCGCCAGGTACTGGTCGACTCGGTGAAGGCGACGTGGGAGAACGTCGTGGTCGGCGAAGGCGGCTGGGGGCCAGCATTTGCGGCCAGCGTGCTGCTTGCGGCCATCGTCGTGGCTCTCACTCGAAGCGAGCACCGGGTGCACCTGCGGTTCGCCGTGACGACCTTCGTGCCGCTCGTCTACATTCTCGCGTACCTGCGTGATGCGGCATATCGAGTGGCTGAAGCCGACTCGCTCAATCGCATGATCATGCAGGTGCTGCCGCTCGCGATCGCGGTGCTCGTGGCCACGATCGGCGCCTCGTGGCGCTGGGCCCCGAAGCTCGCCGAGGCCAGCAGCGGCAACGGGTCGGAGTCGGCCGTCGACGGCGGCATTCCTGTCGGCAGTGCGGAGCCTCGCGGACCTCGCGAAACACTGAGCTCGTAGAACGTCGAACACTGAGCTCGGGAGTCGCTGAGCTCGTGAGTCGCTGAGCTCGAGAGTCGCTGAACTCGGCGGTCGGCTGCGCAGGAATCGGGCTCGGTGAGCTCGACAGTCGACGATTCAGCGCTCGGCGCGCAGTCCCGCGTCGTCGAGCACGATTCGTAGAGCCTCGTCTCCCCGACCCACCGTCACTCCGCGGCCGAGTGCCGCCGAAAGGTGCCGCCCTCGCACGCGAGGGGGGCGTCGGGGCCAACGTGTGGATGCTGGTCGCGCCACCTCGAGACTGCTCGCGGAGATCATCCACAGCACGGCGTCGGGGCGAGGTCGCCGTGACTGCATGGCCGTCCGAGCCGGAATCGTCTGCACGAGCGAGCCGAAGTCGGCCGTGGCTCCGAACGGTTGCGCGAGGGTCGACCGTCGAACGTGTATGAGCGATTGCCGAGCGCGCAGCGCGACGAACTCCGCGTCGAGGTGAGCCGAACGCAGCCGAACGCGGTGCCTGCCCCACCATTGCGAGAAGTGGGGCGCTCCTGCGTCGGGAACCGCCCACCCTCCGTGGATGACCTGCTGCACGCGCGAGGTGCGGCCGACGACGGCGGTCACGTCGACGTGCCATCCGTCGACGAGGGCGGTGAGGTGGTGCACGACGAGGTCGTCGAGATCGTCGCCGCGGTACTGATCAGGGATGACGGTGACGGGTCGATCGCTGAGCATGCGCGGGTGAGACCACGAGCTCGCCCACCGTGCACCCGCCGCGTTCGGCACGATGATGCCGCGCGAGCACGGTTGCCCGTCGACGACGATCGACACCGAGCGATCGCTCTCGTTCTCCGCCTCGGCCGGAGCCGTCGCACTCGAATACGCGAGCCTCGAATACATCGGGTCGTCGAAGCGCCGGCGCATGATCGTGCCGACCCGCTCGGTGGAGCCATGGTTGACGAGGCGCACGAGCGCGCCGTCTTCCGCAGGATCGATGAGCCAGTGCGGCTGATGCGGGAGGGAGATGACACGCCGCGGTGTCGAATGCTGCTCGGGGAGCTCGTCCGCCCAGAAGGGATGGCGCCGCGGCATGAGCAGACTCACGAACGCGCGACCGGCGAAGTACGCACTGGCCGGACCGGAGTACTCCTGAGCGAGTTCTGGCTGACCGCCGAACCAGCCGCGCCCGAGGGTACCGTCAACCTCACACGCACCTCGCGTGAGAAAGGCACGCACCATGCCGTTCAAGCGCTCCCTGGCGATTGCGGATTGCTCGTCGTCGACGGCGACCAACGCACCGAGGGCGAACGGCGCACCGATCGCGAACCGGTAGGTCAACGACCGACCGAAATACACCGGCAGGCCTCGAGCATCGACCATGGCACGGAGCGAGGGCAAAAACCGCGCGAGCCTTGCCCCGTAGCGCGATCGAGCCTCGGCATCGTCGTCGAGGTGCGCGAGCAGCGTCGGCACGAAGTGCAGTTCGAAAGCGTTGTAGTAGTCGGCGGTGCGAGCATCACCGTCGCTGTACCACCCAGTGCTCTCGTCGTACCAGTCGTCGAGTGCGCGGTACGACTCGGCGACGAGCTCGGCGATCTCGGGCGACGATGCTCGCTCGGGCGCGAACTGGCGCAGTGCCGATGCGATCGCGCAGCGAAAGAGCACCCAGTTGTTCGAGGGGCACTCTGCGCGGGCGTGCGACTCGAGCCAGTCGACGAGCCTGTCGCGCATCGGCGACTGCATCGGCGCGAGAAAGTCACGACCGAGCACGCGCAGGGCGAGGGCAAGGTAGCCGGCATCGACGATCGAATGACCCTTGGGGTGCGCCTCGGGCCAGCGGCGCTCGCCCGGTTCGCCGCTGAGCCCCGCCACGATGCCGGCGCGCCAGCGTTCGGCGTCACCCTCATCGAACGGAGAGTCATCGGCGGCCGCACCGAACGCGTAGGTCAAGAACACCCGCGAGAAGCCCTCGAGACCATCGGATTGCGTGCCGTGCCTGCTCGGAGCGCCCGGAAGATCAATCGACGCCCCGTCGGCAGCAGCATGACGACGCGCAGCGTCGACGAGCTGGCGGCAGAGAGTGAGCCACTGGCCGCGATCGCCCTGCCACGGTTCGTGCATACGAGTGACCCTAGCGATGTCGCCAGCGCTCCATCCATCTCGCCGATGAGCACACGCTCAGTCGGCGGCCGATTCCACAGACGGGGCAGACACATCGACGAGCATCGCCGTGAGGTCGAGCCCGTTCGCGGTGATGTCGCGCCAAGACGGAGTGACGCTCGCGTAGGAGAGCAATTGCCGATCGCACCACGCTCGACTGAAGGTGTGACCCTCTGCATCTATGCGCACGGAGGCATCACGCACGATGATGGCGTGGTGGGCGCGCACCGGAGCGGTCGCGACAGCAGGCAGACCCAGAGCCGCCGAGGCGTGGCGCACGACGAGCAGTCTCGTCGTGGCGCGATCGCCGATCAGGATCTGCTGCACCGTTCCGTCGGAGATGCATCGCTGCAGGGTGGCGTGCAGTTCTGGGGGCATCCAATGGTGGTGGGGAGAGGGCGCGTGCATCACTCCGACACGCAGGCCCCCCGCCGCCGCCGCGCGCCATTCGCGAGCGATGGCGGTGGCAGAGCGATGCGTGATCGCACCACGTCGACCGTCGAGCACCACGAGCACGTCGAGTTCGGCCGGTTCGCGCTCTTCTCCGAGGAGATGTGCAGGAGCGGGGAATGGTCGCTGCTCGAGCGGGTGCGGCAACCGCAACTCCGCCGGGCTCACCGACTCGCGCCAGTGAAGGTGGGCGCTGCGGTACGCCGGCCGGCCCGGGTGCGTCCAGCCATCCGAGAGGTCGTGACCCGAGAGAGAGTCGCGGCGATAGCGCATCAGGAAGAGCGGAGTGCCGTCGGCGACGACGGTCAAAGACACGCCGAACGCCGATTCGAGCCGCAACCGGAACTCGGTGTCCGCTGCACGTCGCACCGCATCGAAGAACCCGATGCGCCCCATCACGACTTCGCGTTCGAACATGAGGCTGGGTTCTGCGAGATGCAAGCGAGCGCCACGAGGCTGCGTGAATTCGAGCTCATCGGTCACCCGCAGTGATTGCACGACGTTCGCGACCGCACTGGGCGACGCTTGCAAGTGGCGAACCTGCAGTTCCAGTCGACGAGGATGCGCCCAGTCATCGGAATCGTGCATCGTGACATATCGGCCTCGAGCGAGCACGAGGCCATCGTTGCGTCGCACATAGGTGCCCGCGTTGACGGCCGATCTCACGACCGTCACGCGCGCGTCGAGCGCTTCGGCCGCCGAGAGCATCTGGTCGTACTCTGCTGGCGAGGCGTCGTCCATGATGAGCAGCTCCCAGTGTTGCCAGGACTGCGCGATGACGGACCGCACCGCCGCGAGCAACTCGGGCCCGGGCTCGAAGCACGACATGATGACCGTCACGAGCGGGTCGGTGCGCGTTGCCGGCACCGGGGCGGCCACCGATCTCAGACGATCGAGCGGCGATGCTTCCTTCACCGAGTCGAGCGACACGGGCTCCAGCCCGCTCGCGGTGAAGATCGCGTTGACGGTGGCGAGCCACTGCGCTTCACCGCGACCTGTCGAGCCCCCGATGACGTGCGGATTGAGCAGGTCGGCCATCGCAAGCTCCCAGCCGCGAGAGCGGCGCTGAGACGCCGCGACCAGCGACAGCGCTGTCGCTCGTTGCTGCCGAGCGATGAGCACAGAGATCAGTGCCAGGCGGTCAGCTTGAGGGCGAGATTGGGCGGCACCGACCGCGAGCGTCAGCAACGCATCGATGGTCGCGTCATCGTGGCCGAGAGCCGCCGCGACCTGCGTCACCCCCACGAGCGCATCGAGCTGAATCGCACTGACCGCGACCGCCGGATGCGGTTGCTCCGGCTCGGCGCCGAGCGCGAGCGACACGAGACCGTCGAACGCGAGATAACCGTCCGTCGCTCGGTATGCGAGCGCGTCGAGATACACCGGGGAGCGCGTGCTGAGCCCGAGAGACGTGAGGCGATCGGAACTGAAGCACGTGGCCATGCTGATCGGCACGGCTGTCAGATCTGCGTGCGGCAAGGCCGAGCCCAGCCAACCGTCCAGGTCGCCGCGGAACCCGAGCACCGGCAGGGGCGGGGTCAACGCGGTCGCCGGTGCTTGCCAACGACTCGGCACCACGGTGCGACGGAGGTAGCGCAGCACCCGACGCGCGAGCGTCTGCCGTGGAAGGATCACAAGAGTCGGCATGAATCCCATCCGTCACGGGCAGAAAGATCAACGACGCAGAATAGTGATTCGATCGTAGTACTGAGTGTGCTTCGACTCGCCAACCCGTGTGCCCAGCGGCGGCAGCATCGCTGCTGTGGGCACTGAGTAGGCTCACCAGTGTGAGATTGCTCGTCACCTGCGGCGCCGGAGTCATCGGCTCGAACTTCGTGCACCACGTGGTCGAGCACACCGACCATCACGTCACCGTGCTCGACAAGCTGACCTACGCCGGCAATCGCGCGTCGATCGCAGGGCTGCCCGGCGACCGAGTCGAGTTTCGGCTGGGTGACGTCTGCGACGCCGATGTCGTCGACGAGCTCGTGAGGCAGGCCGATGCCGTCGTGCACTTCGCCGCAGAGAGCCACAACGACAATTCCCTCGATGATCCGCGATCGTTCGTCGACACCAACATCGTGGGCACTTATACCGTGCTCGAAGCGGTTCGCCGCCACGATGTTCGGTTGCACCACATCTCGACCGACGAAGTGTACGGAGACCTCGAACTCGACGACCCGGCGCGCTTCACCGAGAGCACTCCGTACAACCCCTCGAGCCCGTACTCGTCGACGAAAGCCGGCAGTGACTTGCTCGTGCGGGCGTGGGTTCGCTCGTTCGGGGTGCGGGCGACGATCTCCAATTGCTCTAACAACTACGGGCCATTTCAGCATGTCGAGAAATTCATCCCGCGACAGATCACCAACGTGCTGCGCGGCGATCGCCCGAAGCTCTACGGCTCGGGAGAGAACGTGCGCGACTGGATTCACGCCGACGACCACTCTGCTGCGGTGCTGACGATTCTCGAGCGTGGTCGAGTCGGAGAGACGTACCTCATTGGGGCCGATGGCGAGAAGAGCAATCGAGAGGTCGTCGAGCTCATTCTCGCCGAGCTGGGCCAACCGACCGACGCCTACGACCACGTCACCGATCGACCCGGACACGACCTGCGCTACGCCATCGACTCGTCCAAACTTCGCTCGGAACTGGGCTGGCGACCTCGATTCGTCGACTTCGCCGCAGGGCTCGCGTCAACCATCGATTGGTATCGGGACAACGAGTCGTGGTGGGCGCCGCATAAGGAGGCGACTGAGGCCCAGTATCAGGAGAAGGGTCAGTGACATCGCCGTCGACCGCGACACCCTCGGCAGGGTTACCCGGAGCCGCCGACGACGACGCGCCAGCTGAGCAGCCGATTCCGACCCGCAGCTGGATCGCCCGCGTGAGTCGTCGAGACGACCCCTGGTTCATCACCGCTCGTGCCGCGCGCAACAGACCACTGGTTCAGTTGCTCGCCCTCGCGATGATCCCGAACGAGGACTCCGCCTCGTACGGCGTCGACAAGGCCGAGAGAGCCCGGCAATCCTGGCTCGACGCCCACGGAGACGACGACCTCGACGACGAACAGCTGCTCGCTCTGCTAACCGACGTCGTGCGCACCGCCATGAGTGACGTCGAGAGCGCTCCGCTCACGATGGGCATCACGGCGGGATTCGACTCGCGACCACTCCTGCATGTTCTGCGACGACTGGGCTATGAACCCGAGCTGCACACCTACGGCCAGCCGGGCAACATCGACTGGGATGTCATCACCTGGCTGGGAGATCGCCTCGGGGCACCCGTCACCATGATCGACACGACCACGCTCCCGTTCAGCCTCGAGACCTACGAGAAGCTCGCGAGCCGCGGCAACGCCTCGCAGATCGGCGCTGGCGGACACGCGAGCCGGTTCATGGACACCATCCACCCGGTGCGCGTCAACGTGCACGGCTTTCTCAACGATGTTCTGACGGGCGACAATCGAGAGAAGACCGCCGAGGCGGTCGGAGATGACCGCTCCGCATTCATCGGCCGCAACAATCAGTTCGCCTTTCAGCAGTTCATGGAGCCGTCTCTCGTGCAGCGGCTCGTGCCGACAGCGGGCATCGACGAAGCCCGCTCGCTCGATGTGTACCGACAGTACGACCTCGCCTATCGCCAGTACTCCCGCATCAAACCGGGATGGGCGACCGACCCGCGCCGACTCGTCTACCCCTTCGAGGACGAGCGTTGGATGGGGTATTGGCTCTCACGACCGCTCGAGCAGCGCACTGGCCAGTCGCGGTGGTTTCGCTTCGTGCAGTCGCTCGACTCGCCCATCTTCGCCGACCTCGAAGGTCTCGAAGGTGAGGGCAAGAGGTTGCGCATCAACCGCAAGTGGCGCTTCTACGGTCACAAGGGAACTCCGGGCATCATCGACCTCTCGGCTCTGGGCATCGTGCCGCAGCACGAGCCCGCCTTCCCGTTCTGCACGTTCGCGCTCGCTCACAACAACCCGTCGTTCCGCGCGGTGCTCGACGAGAGCCTGAAGCGCGTGCGCGGACGCCGCATCTTCCGGTCGTCGTTTCTCGAGACGGTCGAGCAGAAGTTCTGGGCTGGTGACGTCAGCGCGTCGAAGATGATCAACGGCGTGATCACCGCCGATATCCAGAGCGAGGTGGGTCGGGTATGAGTGGGCTGCGTCCGTCGGCGCCCCGCTCAGCGACGACGAGCGAGGTGCTGCGGTCTCGGCCGGCATCGAGACTGCGCAGCCTGCTGCGGTCGCCTCGGCATGGCACGCGGCGAGCACCGTGGATGCTCACCGAACGCGCAGCGGGCAACCGCGAGCTGCTGCAACTGCTCGCCTTCGGCATCGTGCCGCACGACGAGCACGCGGGCAGCGCGATCGAGCGTGCCGAACGCGCACGACGGTCGTGGCTCGACAGCCACGGCGACGCGCCGCTCGATGATGACGGCATGCGCGAACTGCTGCGATCGTGCGTCGAGCAGTCGATCGCTGCATCGAGTGGTCCGCTGACGCTCGGTCTCACGAGCGGATTCGATTCGCGACCCATGCTGCACGTGCTCAGTGAGCTCGGCGTTTCCCCTCAGCTCTACTGCTATTCGCAGCCCGGAAACATCGATCACGACGTCGTGATGTGGCTCGACGAACGACTGACGCTCGGTGTCGCCCTCGCTGACACGCGCTCGATACCGATCACCCTCGAGATGTTCGACGAGCACGCTCGCACCCAGAACCCCTCGCCGCTCGGTGCTGGTGCACCCGGGTGGAGTTGGGCTCACGAGCGATTCGGACCCACGACGCTGGTGCACGGCTACCTCAACGACGCGCTCACCGGCGACAATCGCGAGAAGGCCAAAGGCGCGACCCAGCTCGGCGATCGCGATGCCTTCATGTCGCGCAACGACCCCTTCGCTCTTCAGGTCGAGTTCGAGCCTGCGCTGCTGGCAGACCTCTGCCCGAGCGCCGCGATCTCGCGCGACCGCGAGCTCGACCTCTACACGCAATACGACCTCGGGTACCGCCAAGAGAGTCGCATCAGACCGTCGTCCGGAGGGCCGCACGAACTGCGTTTTCCCTTCACCGATGAACGATGGATCGGCTACTGGCTGTCTCGGCCGCGCGACGAACGACGGGGGCAGCGCCGCTGGTACGAGTTCGTCAAGAGCCTGGGCTCGCCGTTGTTCGCCGACCTCGAAGGGCTCGAGCATCTCGAAGGCAAAGATCTGCGTCTCGCACGGAAGAGGCGCTTCTACGGCTACAAGGGTGAACCCGGCCTGCTGAACTTCTCGACGGTGTCGAGCACACTGCAGCGCGAACCCGCGCACCCCTTCGACCTCGTCGCCGTCTACGACGCCAACGCGCACCTGCGCGAGACCGTCACCGAGAGCCTGCATCGACTGCGCGGCAGAGGTCTCGTCTACGGCAGCGTCATCGACGCGGTCGAGTACGGCTTCGCGCGAGGCGAGCACGCTGCTGGCCTGCTCGTCAACGCTCTCATGACGATCGACGTTCACGCCGAGGTGGGGGTCGTCTGAGCCGCCCACCGTGGTGGCGGCGGTACGCTCGGAGAGCATCCATCGCTGATCTCCGACTCACCCGAAGAGGCCCCGCATGATCGCGCGCGCTCCCCGCCGCCTGCTCGTCACGGGCGCCGGCGGCATGCTCGGGCGCGACCTCGTCGACGCCGCAGCCGCCGGGGGGTGGGAGGTTCTCGGTCTCACCCGATCGATGCTTGACGTCACCGACGCAGGCGCGTGTCGCGACGCCGTGGCGGGAGTCGACGCCGTGCTCAATGCCGCAGCGTGGACCGATGTCGACGGAGCAGAGGCTCACGAGACCGACGCCCACGCGATCAACGCCATCGGTGCGCAGCACCTGGCTGCGGCTGCGCGCGCGGCGGGAGCGGTGCTCGTGCAGTACTCCACTGACTACGTCTTCTCCGGCGAGACGGCAGCGCCGTGGCAGGAAGACGCGCCTCGTGACCCGGTCAATGCGTACGGGCGCACCAAAGCGGTCGGCGAGATGCTGGCGCTCGACGCGCATCCTGAGGGAACCATCGTGCTGCGCACCGCATGGCTCTACGGGGCGCACGGCCCGAACTTCGTGCACACCATGTCGCGCCTGTATCGCGAGCACGGGGCGCTCACCGTCGTCGACGACCAGCACGGCCAGCCCACGTGGACGCGCGATCTCGCGCAGCAGACACTGCAGGTGCTCGACGCCGGTGTGCGCACGGGCATTCTGCACGGCACAAACTCCGGGCGCACGACCTGGTGCGGCTTCGCGCGCGCAATCGTCGAGAACCTGGGCGGCGATCCCGCATCGGTGCATCCGACGACGAGCGCGCACTTTCCGCGACCAGCGCGGCGCCCCACCCACTCAGAACTCGGCCACGATGCGTGGAGCGCTCACGGACTCTCGCCGATGCGTCCATGGCGCGCCGCTCTCGACGACGCCATGGCGACGGGGCTCGTGACATGACGAACGACGAACCCACCCACGAGCTGCTCGAGGCCGAGCGAGCTCGATCGACGGCCGAACTGCACGAGGCTCTCGACGCCCTCGAGGTCGAACGCGCCCGTCGCGAGAGTGCAGAAGCCCGGTTATTCGCGATCGAGTCGAGCCGAGCGTGGCGATGGTGGTCGAGCGTGCGACGACTCGTCAGGCGCGATCGCAGCGGTCCCGCCGGTACCGGCACTACGTAGCCGAGCACTGATGACCACGCGGCTGCGCTATCTTCCCGACTACTCGACGTCCAACCCCTACCAGCGGATGCTCTACCGGAGGTGCGCCGCCCACGACATCGAGGTGCGCCCGATCGCCGTGCGTGAGCTCGCCGAGCTCGCTGCCGCCCCGCAGGGCGACCTCACCGTCGTGCACGTGCACTGGACGAACCCGATCGTGCAGCGGTACTCCGACCCGCTCGACGCACGCCGGTCGATGCGGACGTTTCTGCACGAGGTCGACCGTCTGCGCGGCGAGGGTGCTGTGCTGCTGTGGACGATCCACAATGTGCTGCCGCACGACCACCGTCACCACTTGCTCGAGCTCGAACTGCACCGCGCGCTCGCCGAGCGCGCCGACCTCGTGCACGTGCTCACCGCCCGAACGATCGATGCGACGCGTCATGACTACCGACTCGACGAGAGTCGCGTGGTGCACGTGGCTCACTCGACCTTCGAGGGCGAGTACCCTGCCGCGATGCCGCGGGCGCAGGCGCGGCAGCAGCTGGGTCTCCGTGATGACGACGACGTCATCGTCATGGCGGGCGCGCTCCGGCCCTACCGTGGCGCCGCGCGACTGCTCGACGCACTCGAACTGCTCGCGGCGGACGGTCAGCGACCGCGGCTGCTTCTCGGGGGCAGGTCGATCGGCGACGACAGCATGCTCTCCGTGCTTGACCGCGCGCGGCGGTTGCCGCACGTCACCCTGGTCGACGACGGTCTCGACGAGGCCGGCCTCGCGCTGTGGATGAGCGCCGCCGACATCGCAGCGATGCCCTACGAAAGCATCCTGAACTCTGGTTCGTTCGGCCTCGCCCTCACCTACGGGCTCCCCATCGTGGCTCCCGCTGAAGGCGCCTTGCTCGACGATGCCGACGAGCCGTTCGTGCATCTCTACCCGCCGCGCGACACGAGCGCGCTCGCGGAGGCGCTGCGCTCGGCGCTGCGCCGCGACACTCTCGAGTCGCGCAGGCTCGCAGCTCGCACCGCGGCGGTGCATCGCTCCCCCGACCGCATGGCTCGCGACTTCGCGTCGGGTCTCACCTCTCGCCTCCGATCTCTCACCGGGCGCCCACTAGACTGAGCCGCTGGGCCGACCGCGATCAGAAGGGCTGCGCCGCATGTCGACGTTGAGGGTGATCCTCGATCAGGTGGGCGCCGAGCATCCAAGTGGTATCGGACGCTACGCGCTCGAACTGTCGCGCCAACTCATCGCGACAACGCCCCGCGGAAGCAGTGTCGTCGGTGTCGTGCCAGCGTCGCCCGAGAGCGAGTACGAACGCATCGAGCGCGAGCTGCCGAATCTCATCGAATTGCACAAGAGCGCTCTCGACCGGCGCCAGCTCGCCGCCGTGTGGCAGCATGGCTTCACCAAGCTGCCCGGTTCGGGCATGGTGCACGCACCGAGCCTGTTCGCCCCGCTTTTCCGCCACGACCGCATCAACAACCCCGGCGAGCAGTACGTCGTCACCGCGCACGACGCCACGGCACTCGAGCACCCTGAGCTGTTGAGTTCGCGTCGCGCCTCATGGCAGCGCGGCATGCTCAAGCGAGCGCAGCGGTATGCCGACGCCTTGGTCGTTCCCACCCACGCGGTCGGCGAGCAGCTGAGTCGTCACCTCGATTTCGGCGACCGCCTGCGCGTCATCGGTGGCGCGCCCAGCACCTCGCTCACACCGGGCGACGATGCCGAAGCGCGGGCGCAGGCACTCACACTCCCTGAGCGGTACATCGTGCACGTGGGCACGATCGACGGTGTCTCGGGGGTAGCTGAGCTCATCGAGGCGCTTGCCCTCCCTGCAGCACCAGAACTGCCTCTCGTGCTGGTGGGCATCGCCGCGGCAGGCATCGAGGTGGATGCCCTCGCCGACGCCGCCGGACTCCCCGAAGGCCGCGTGCGAAGCCTCGGGCGCCTTGACGACGCCGACCTGGCCGTCGTGCTCAGCCGTGCCACGGTCGCTGCGGTGCCGAGTCTCGCCGCCGGCTTCGGGCACTCCATGATCGACGCCCTGCGGCTCGGCGTGCCCGTCGTGCACTCCGATGACGCCGCGCTCGTCGAGGTGGCGGGCGACGCCGGCCACGTCGTCGCCCTGCGGTCGACCGAATCGACCGATGCCGCGGCAGACGACGAGTACCCGTCTCGTCTCGCCGAAGCACTACGGACTGTCGTTGACGACGAGCACTACGCCGAGCAGCTGCGAGTGCGGGGCATCGACCGCGCGGGCGCGTACAGCTGGCGCGACTCGGCCGAGAAGACCTGGCAGCTGCACGCCGACCTGTAGGCGGGCATCCACGGCCGTCGACCTACGGGGTCGGTGTCGGACTCGGTAGCGGGGCAGTCGCCTCGGCCACGAGCTGCAGAATGAGCGCCCAATCGGGATAGAGGTTGTCGATCGTCGGCGGCACCAATTCGAGGCGGCGAATCTCGTGCTCGCGCGACTGCGCGGCGAGATCGGCGAACACCCCGAGCATCGACTGGGGGATGTCAGTGCTCGCGAGGTCAGCCGAAGCGTCAGCGATGGCCTCGAAGCGCGTGATGACCGTCGTCGGGTCGAGTTGCTGCAGCATAGCCTCTTGAATGTCGCGCTGATGCTGCATGCGGTCAAAGTCGGTGAGGTTGCACCGGCTGCGGGCATACCAGAGCGCGGTCTCACCGTTCATGACCTGCTCGCCCGCAGCGATCTCGCCCACCACCGGTTCGCCGTTGGCGCAGATCTGCACGGTCTCCTCGACGGTGACGCGCACACCTCCGAGAGCGTCGATGAGAGTCTCAAAGCCCGCCATGTCGATGAGTACGGCGAACTGCACCGGCAGCCCCGTCACCCCCGCCACGGCGTCTTTCATCGCCTCGATCGCCGGAGTGCTGCCCTGGCGTTCAGCGTCGGGGTAGAGCTCAGGATGCTCTTCTGCCCAGGGGTACAGGTACGCGAGTAGACAGTCATCACCGCAGTCGTACCCGGTGGGCCACGCGGTCCAGAGCGGCGAACCCTCGCGGAAGGGCACGTGGTACATGTTGCGCGGCAAACCGATCATCGTCGTAGCACCGGTGGCCGCGTCGATACTCACGAGCGAGATACTGTCGGGACGAAGGCCGATGCGATCGTCGCCGGCATCACCGCCCAATAGCAGCACCGTGTAGCGGCCGTCGATAGGTTCGACCAGACCTCCGCCGGCGAACACGGCTGTCAAGGCATCGCGCCCGACCCCCGTGTAGTACGCGGCTGCAGCGGCGCTGCCCGTTGCGAGCACGAGGCTCAGGACAGTCGCGAGAGCGATCGGAAGTCGAGCGCCGGGACGAGTGCGCACGAGTTTCAGGGTCGTGAACGCGTTGAGGGTTGTCAGCAGCCACAGTGCGGCGTAGAAGATGAGGCCCAGCTGGGCAGCCCAGAGCACGACGACATTGGTTGCGAGCGTCAACGCCACCGGGCGCCACAGTGCGAAGACGACGATGGCGATCACAGCGATCGCCCACAAGGTGAAGGTGGCGCCGACCGCGAAGCGACCCCAGCGGCGGTTGCCCGCGAGCAACTGGGCGCTGCCCGGCACGACGAAGTTCAGCGCGAGCAGCCACCACGCGCGGCGGGTCATGAGAGCGGCATCCCTCGTATCGGGGTGCCGCAGCGGCGACGTGTGGCTCACGGTGCTGGCTCGGTCGTCTCAGTCAAGGCCTCAGGCGCCGTCGAGCGTGGCCTTGAGGGCCTCGTTCTTCTGCGCGACGACCTGCTCGAGGTCAGCGGCGAACGTCGCGAGGCGAGCGGCGAGGGCCGGCTCGCTCTGACCGATGATGCGCGCGGCGAGAATACCCGCGTTGCGCGCGCCGCCGATCGACACGGTTGCCACGGGAATGCCCGCCGGCATCTGCACGATGCTCAGCAGACTGTCGATGCCATCGAGGTGCTTGAGCGGAACGGGAACACCCACCACAGGCAGGGTCGTGACGCTCGCGATCATGCCGGGAAGGTGCGCAGCGCCTCCGGCACCGGCAATGATGACCCGGATGCCCCTGCCCGCCGCCGCGCGCCCGTAGGCGATCATCGCGTCAGGGGTGCGGTGCGCGCTCAACACTTCGACCTCGACGGTGACATCGAACTCGGCGAGCGCCTCCACGGCAGCCTGCATGACCGACCAGTCGGAGTCGGAGCCCATGACGACGGCGACCTGAGGGGCGGGAGTGCTCATGGCTCCAGGGTAGACGCGCTGCGGGGTCGGGCCCGGTGCGGCGCGCCCGACCGCGCGGGGCGACCGAGCGTCAGTCGAAGCTCGCGGCCGCCGCACGAGCGCGATAGGCGACGTCATCGAGATCGCTACCGATCACTGTCACGTGGCCTGCCTTGCGGCCCGCGCGCGGGCCCTTGCCATAGGCGTGCACTTTCGCGCTCGGTTGGTGCCCGAGGGCGAGGGCGATGCGGTCATCGGGCAGTGCGCCGAAGACGTTGATCATGACGCCCCACTCGGCGAGAGCGGCGGTGTCGCCGAGGGGCCAATCGAGCACTGCGCGCAAGTGCTGCTCGAACTGGCTCGTGGTGTGGCCGTCGATGGTGACGTGCCCGCTGTTGTGCGGGCGCATGGCGAGCTCGTTGACGAGCACGCGTCCGTCGTTCGCCTCGAACAACTCGACCGCGAGCACGCCCGTCACTGAGAGCCCGTGCGCGATCGACGTGGCGATCTCGGCAGCGGCGCGCTCGACAGCATCGGTCACGCGGGGCGCGGGCGCGATGACCTCCGCGCACACTCCCCCACGCTGCACGGTCTCGACGAGCGGCCAGGTGCGGGCCTCACCGCTCGGCCGCCGTGCGATGAGCTGCGCAAGCTCGCGCTGAAACGGCACGAGCTCTTCGACGAGCACGGGGCCGGCCTCGAGCCAGTCTGCTGCCTCCGCGGCGTCAGCGACCACGCGCACTCCCTTGCCGTCGTAGCCACCGCGCGGCGTCTTCACAACGGCACGGCCGCCATGGTCGTCGAGGAAGCTCGCGAGGTCGGCGGCGGTCTCGGCGCGCGTCCAGTCGGGCTGCGGGATGCCCAGCTCAGCGAGGCGAGCGCGCATCGTGAGCTTGTCTTGGGCGTGAAGAAGGGCATCCGGCCCGGGCCGCACCGCGACGCCAGCATCGACGAGCGCGCGCAGCACGTCTTGTGGCACGTGTTCGTGATCGAAGGTGATGACGTCGCATGCTCGAGCAAAACCGAGCACGGTCTCGACGTCGCGGTAGTCGCCGACCTGTGTGGCGGCCAGTCGGGCTGAGCCGTCCTCCGCCTCGGCGAGCACACGCAACTCGATGCCCAGCGCGACGGCCGGAGGGATCATCATGCGCGCGAGTTGACCTGCACCGATGACGCCGACGATCGGCATGGAGCCTCCCTCTAGACTGTGGACTTCGTTGACCATTCTGGCCGACATCGGCAGCAGGCCGCGTCGTCGCGGCACTCCGCACGCGAGTTGTTGTGCGCCGATGAGCCTGTGACCCGAGGTTTCATGTCCGCCGTCGAGACGCCTCCCCTGCCGAGGCTGCTGCCGCAAGCGCTGCGGTTCGCCCTGGTCGGCGGAGTGGGCTTCCTCGTCGATGTGGCGCTGTTTAACCTGCTGCGGCTGACCGTGCTCAGCCCAGAGGTACTCGCGGAAGGACCAGTGCTCGCGAAGGTCGCGTCGACTTCGGTGGCGATCATCGTGAATTGGCTCGGTAGCCGCTACTGGAGTTTCCGGCTCGAACGACGTCGGCCCGCAGCGCGCGAAGGGCTCGAGTTTCTCGCTGCGAGCCTGCTCGGCATGGGTGCCGCTGTGGCGTGCCTCGTGATCTCGCGCGAGGTGCTCGGCTTCACAAGTGTGCTCGCCGACAACATAGCGTCGAACGTCGTGGGCCTCGCAGTGGGCAGCGCGCTGCGGTTCGCGCTCTATCGCTGGTGGGTGTTCCACCCGCGGCGCGGCCGCGACGGCATGACCGGCGGCCCGTCGAGTTAGGGGCGGCCGAGCCCCACGTAGGTCCAGCCTGCCGCGCGCCACACTTGCGGGTCGAGGCAGTTGCGGCCGTCGATGATGAGTCGAGCCGGTGTGCGCGTTGCGAGCTCTGCGGGATCGATCTCGCGGAACTGCCGCCACTCGGTGACGACGACGAGCGCGTCTGCCTCGGCGATCGCCTCGTCGACGGTCTGCCGGTAATCCAGATCGGGCTGAACACGACGCGCCGTCTCAATGGCTTCGGGGTCGGTCGCGCGCACGAGTGCGCCGCGAGCGGCGAGACGCCCCGCGACATCGAGCGCGGGCGAATCGCGCACGTCGTCAGACTCTGGCTTGAATGCGAGACCGAGCACGGCGACACCGCGACCCTCGAGCGAGCCGCCGAGGTGCTCGGCCACAAGGTCGACCACGCGCTGGCGGCGCCGCAGATTGATCTGGTCGACGTCGTCGAGGAACGCGAGCGAGTCGAGGCCCAATTCAGTGGCGCGGGCCTGGAAGGCGCGGATATCTTTCGGAAGGCAACCGCCACCGAATCCCACGCCGGCATTGAGAAAACGACGGCCGATGCGGTTGTCGTAGCCGATCGCGTCGGCGAGCGTCGTGATGTCGGCACCCGTGACCTCTGCGATCTCCGCGATCGCGTTGATGAACGAGATCTTCGTCGCGAGGAAGGCGTTGGCCGAGACCTTCACGAGCTCGGCGGTCGCATAGTCGGTCACGATGCGCGGTGTTCCCGCCTCGAGCGGACGCGCGTAGACCGCGTCGAGAACCTCAACCGATCGCTCATCGCCCTGACGCACTCCGTAGACGAAACGGTCGGGAGACAGGGTGTCGCTCACCGCGAAGCCCTCGCGCAAGAACTCGGGGTTCCAGGCGAGCTCGGCCCCGGTCGGCTCGACCAACGCGGCAAGTCGAGCCGCAGTGCCGACCGGCACC
>SXGT01614604.1_pt1 | contig 25922 bp, 22 predicted proteins | sample 3176221 | NCBI WGS metagenome assembly SXGT01 (sample SAMN11356862, study PRJNA531348) | freshwater metagenome | isolation source: freshwater sample F1-120 | place: China: Fuxian Lake, Yuxi | collected 2017-12-25
CTTGCGAGGCGATCCTGAATTCGCCAAAGAGCCGAAGAACCCTCGGAGCGCAACATCAGTGCTCGGGTCGTATCGGCACCTTGTGTTGTGGGCGGAGACCAATCAAGGTCTGTTGAACCTTTGGGCTATGTCGACCGAGGCAAACCGCACAGGGAAATACGGTCGCCCGCGGATGGACTTTGACATTCTCGAATCTTTCAACGATGGCGTGATGATGAGCACGGCTTGTTTGCGCGGCCCATTGGCTCAGCACATTCTTTGTCCAGAGTGCAAGGGGTATGGCACTGTCAAAGATGCAGAGTGGGAAGCCGCATGGGGCACCAAGATGCCTTGCCCCCGGTGCGACGGTGCGCTGCTTGATCCCGATGAAGACAAAGTGCAATCGTGGCTGGGTCGCTTCCAAAACATCTTCCCCGATCGTCTTTACGTCGAGTTACATACGAACCAACTGGCTTCGCAGAAACTCTTGAATCAGTACCTCGTTGCGTTGGCGCATCGGCATTCTCTTCCGACCATTCTTGTCGTCGACTCGCACTACCCGTGCGCCGAAGATCAGTTTGCTCATAAGGCGTGGCTCGCTTCACAAATCGGGGCCGACATTGTCAACAACGACACTGGTCTGTTCGATGGCGACGAGCAGTATCACCTCATGACGGGCGACGAGGTGTATGACTCTGTGTCGTATCTGCCGAAGAGTGTGGTGCATGAGTCGATGGCTAATACGTTGTCGGTTGCTGATCGTTGTCATGCCACGATCGAGACTCGGAGTTCTCCCCCAATCTTTTCGAGTAAGGGTGGCGTCAATCGCGATGTCGAGCGGATCGTCGATCTTTGCATGGATGCGTGGGAAGCGAAGCTTGGTCACAAAGGAAATCCCGAGACGTACATGGCGCGCTTCGAGCGCGAGATTGGTCTCATTATCGACCGTGATTTCTGTGGCTATTTCTTGATGGTGTGGGAGTACGTCAACTGGGCGCGCAAGAACAACATCTTGGTCGGGCCAGGTCGTGGTTCGGGTGGTGGTTGTCTCGTTGCCTACCTGCTCGGCATCGTCGGTATCGACCCTGTTGAAGCCGGGCTGATGTTTGAGCGATTCATCAACGAGGGCCGGGATGGCTATCCCGACTTCGACATTGATTTCCCAAGCTCGAAGCGCCCTGAACTAACAGGGCATGTCATCGAGCGATACGGCAATGAGTCGGTCGTGCGGATTGGCAACCACATGCGATACCGCAATGCCTCGATGGTCCGATCGTTGGCCAAGGTCTTTGGCACCGAGCTTGAAATTGAGTATGTCGATACCGAGTCCGTGTGCAAGATCATCAAGCAGGCCGAGGCGAGCACTGCTGGTCTAGGGATTCCGTGGGACGAGCTTTGGGTTCAATACGAAGATGAGCTTGCTCCGTATCGAGCGAAGTACCCATTGATGTACGAGCACGCTGACAAGTTCATTGGTCGGCTCAGGACGTACGGCACGCACGCTGCTGGGCTAGTAATTGGGATCGGTGAGTCCTTGACCACCAGACTTCCGATGAAGTCGGGTGAGGATGACGAACTCATTGCTGAGTTTGACTACCGCGATCTCGAAGCTCTTGGCTACATCAAGATGGACTTGCTGACTCTTCGGACGCTCGACACCATCCAGATGTGCATCGACCTTGTGCGCGAACGTCATGGCATCACGATCGACCCCGACACTTGGGTACAAGAGTACGAAGATGTTGAGATGTGGGACATGCTGTCCGAAGGTGGGACGCTAGGTGTGTTCCAGGTCGAAACGCCCGCTGGGACTCGACTGTGCAGGGAAGTTCAGCCGCGCAACATCGGTGATCTCTCAGCCATCATTGCTCTCGATCGTCCTGGTCCGTTGCGCTCGGGGCTAAAGGATCAATACCTGCGTCGGCGTTTTGGTGACGAAGAGGTTGAGTTTGCCGATGAACGTCTTGAGGATGTGTTGCATTCCACGTATGGGTGCATGATCTATCAGGAAGATGTCATGGCCGTGTGCATGTCGCTTGCTGGGTACACGCTTACTGAGGCCGACAACGTCCGCAAGATTCTCGGCAAGAAGAAGGTCTCTGCTGTCAAAGCTGAGGGTGAGCAGTTTGTTCGTCGAGCGATCGAGCACCACACTGATGCGATCGTTGCGGAGCGCACATTCGATCAGATGGCAGAGTTTGCTCGCTACTCGTTCAACCGTGCTCATTCGTGGGGTTACGCGTTGCTCGGGGTGTGGTGCGCTTGGTTCAAGGTCAATTACCCGATCGAGTTCCTAGCTTCGATCTTGTCCACCGTGGAACAAGATCGGCTTCCCGACTTCGTGAACGAGGCGCGGCGACGAGGGATCAGTGTGTTGCGGCCCGATGTGAACGAGAGTGACCAGGGTTTCACAATCGTTGATGACACGACGTTGCGCTATGGCTTGTCTCGCGTGAAGTCGGTTGGTGCAGCGAAGGCTGAAGCCATCATTGAAAATCGTCCTTACACATCGTGGGACGACTTTATGGAGCGCAAAGGCTCGAAAGCTGACATTGGTACGCTCGGAACATTGGCTCGGGTCGGAGCTTTCGACAGCTTGGTGCCGAATCGGGCTGCGCTCGAAGGTTGGATTGCTGGCGAGAAGTTCGGCACCAACTACCAATGCGCCCATCTTGGCGACGTGAAAGAGCATGGCTTGCCGTGCAACTTCGATTGGGAGAACGAGCCGATTGAGTTGACCCCGACTGGCAAGAAGAAGAAGCCGAAACCGATTCCAAAGAAATGTACGAAGGGGTGTCGGCAATACCTTCCACCTAAGAATGTCATCCTCGATGTTGCTGCTTATGACGTTGAGGAAATCAGAGAGATTGAACGTGTGGAGCTTGGCTGTTATTTGTCGAGCACCCCATTCGATGACATTCCTCAGTCGATACTTGACGAGTACGACACCAAGTCGGCATCATGGTTGGCATCTGGACCTATTGGCCAGTACACAACCCTCGGCACAATCTCAAAGGTCAAGCCCCGTGTCGATCGAGCGAATCAAGATTTTTGCTTCATGACCGTTTTCGCTCTCGATGGTCCGATCGACATGGTGGTGTTCGCTAGGAACTACAAGCAGTTCCGCTCAGAGTTCGGCGACAACCAACTCGCATGGTTCATCATCAATAAGACAGATCGTGGTTACGACCTTGTCGATTACGTTCCGATCTAAAGGGAGACACATGCCAGCACCAAAGAAGACACCCGCCAAGAAGACGCCAGCTAAGAAGGTCGTTGCGGAGAGGGCGACTGAGCCATTGCGCATCGCAGGCACCGGTACTGCTGCATCGACAGTACAGCCGCGCTTAGCCACGGCGTTGACGACAGCGCAACGCAAAGCCCTCGACAAGTTCGAGGCTGAATTCACCAAGTCGTTTGGTGCTGGGACGTTGATGCGCGAGGTCGAGCCAACGAAGTATGACGTGATCCCGACTGGATCATTGGCGCTCGATATGGCCACCAGTGTCGGTGGGTACGTGCGTGGGCGGCTTCACGAAATTTGGGGAGTCGACGCAATCGGCAAAACAACCATGTCGTTGATCGCTTGCGCAGAAGCTCAGCGGTTGTATCCAGATCGCGTCACGATGTTCGTCGACATGGAGCAGACCTTCGATTGGGCGTGGGCGATTGACCACGGCATCGACAAGAGTCGAATGTTGTTGCACGTTCCATCGACCGCAGAAGGTGTGGCTGATGCCATCAAGAAGTCGTGTTCGTCGGACCTGTTCAGTCTTGTGGTGCTCGATTCTGTCGCCTCGATGATTCCGAAGCGCGAGCGAGAAAAGATGGCTGAGGAAGAAGTCGTCGGTACTCAGGCGAAGATCATCACTCGGATGGTCAAGGTCAATGCAGTTGAAGCTCGGCGCACGAATACCGCTGTAATTTTCCTCAATCAAGTTCGCGCCAATATCGGCAACTCGTACGTCGACAAGACGACCGGAGGCGGTTGGGCACTCAAGCATGGCACCACAATCAAGATGCAGTTCTCCCGAGGCCCACAGACCTATAAGGCTGGCTCGAAGGATGATGCGTTGATCGTTGGCCACGATGTAGCCGTGAAGATCGAGCGCAACAAGGTTGGGCCATCGCAACGTCGTGCCAACTTCGCCATGTTTTTCCAACCAAGTGAGAAGTACGGTGCCATCGGTGTTGACAAGGCTGATGAGGCTGCTCGGCTTGGCGTCAAGATGGGGATCATCGACCAGCGAGGTGGGTACTACGACTTGCCGAACGGCACCACCATCCTTGGTCTCGATCGTGTCGTCGATCACTATCGAGAGCACCCAGAAGAAGTGGAAGAGGTGCGAGCGTTGATCTTGGCGGCTGTCGTTGGGACCGTCAAAGATGATGCCGCAGAGCCAGCGATAGGTGATGATGAGTGATGGCCCATTATTTAAAAACTTTGACGCCAGATGATGTTGAGTTTATCGCCAAACGTAAACCCACTGCGGCCAGTAAGCATTGGTCGGGGGTGCGCCTTGAACACCTCGATCTTCCTGGTGAGTCGCAATTTGTTTTGTTGTCGGTCGACGAGCGTGACGCGTTATGTGATCTCGCTCGGAAGTATCAAGAGTTGCAGAAATGACCGACATCAAACGTCGGATGTCGAATGTCCACGAAGAGGCGTTGGCGCGTCATCTTTGTGGGCGCAGAACGCGAGGGAGCGGCAATCAGTGGCGAGACCAGATGGATGGTTCGCATGATCGTTTGACCGAGACTGTGGCGTTCCGTTGGGATGGCAAGGCAACATTCAATAAGTCGATCTCAGTGACGACAGAGATGTGGGAGAAGGCTGTCGAGCAATGCTCGCTTGAGCGCCCCATGCTTGGGCTGCGCATCTATCGCGACGAGACTCTCGCCGTTGTTGTCGATCTTGTTGCTATCGGTCTTGAAGACATGGGTGAACTGGTTGAGCGGTCGCGACGACTTGATGACATCGAGGCGGCAATCGCTGCGCTCTACACCGATGAGACTAGCGACGAGATCAATGCCTGGATCGAAGCTCACTGATGGCTGACAAAGTGTCGCCTCGCTTTCGCTCTGTCGTAAAGGCTGCTCATAAGGGCGAGATTTTTGTCCCGATTTTCCGCTCGTACTTGATGGAGGGAAACTTCCCGAGCTTTAACATCGAGTCGCGTGGCTGGAAGGAAAACGAGCGAGAGCCAGATGGGTGGTTTCACCCATCGACACATCCAACGATGGACGATCGGCAGTTGTACTACTACATGACCGAACCGACTCGGATGATTAAGGAGCAGTTCGATTCAACGTCGATCATGGCGATGGTTGCCGGGACGTTTTGGCACGCATTCATTCAGATGGCGGGACTCGACATTGGCTTAATTACCGATGTTGAGGTCGGGGTCGAAGATGAGACTTATCGCAGTCGTGGGAGCATGGACGGTTTGCTCTCTTCTGGTGATGCTCTTGAGATCAAGACGATGGCACTCACCAAGATGGGCAACATCACTGACGTGTTCACCTTCATGTTGAAGTGTCCTGAGTATTACGCTCAAGCTCAGGAGTATTTGCGGATGAGTGGGCGCGACCGCATGGTTGTGGTACTTGTCAACACTGCGTATCCGTTCGAGATGCGTGAGATTCATGTGCCTTATAACGCGAGTGCTGCAAACGAAACGTGTCGCAAGTACACGAAGGTGTTGCAGGCAATAGCAGATCAACGACCACCAGCCGCATGTTGTATGCCGAAATCCAAAGAGTCCCGAGCTTGCATGGCTCGCACCGTTTGCCCAATTGCATTGGTAGGTAAGTGATGGCTGACTTTTCGCGATTCCGTGACCAACCAACTCCCGCCCCTCGCACTTTGCTTGAGGTGTTCAGTGAGGTGCCGACCGAGGGCGTGTTACTCGGTGATGTACTCGCTGTCGATCAGAGTCTCGCCAAATCTGGGTGGGCACTGTTCTCATCCGATACATCGAGTGGTTTACATTGCATCTCGCTTGAAGAGACTGGCACGTTGCGCAAGCCTGCCGATCTTGCGCTTGAGGGGTTCGCTGCGAGCTTTGCCCGAGCCATTGTTCTGTACGACGAGTTTGTTGAACTCATCAAGGAATACGATCCGCGCTACGTGGTTCACGCTCTGCCGCCCGTTGGCCGAATGGCACACTCGCATGAGTCGAGTTTGGTTGCGGCGACAACATTGCAGATCGCTGCTACGCAGTGCGACGTGACCGTGTTGACTCTCGGGGAGCAGAAGGCCAAGAAGCGATGGACTGGCAACGGCAATGCCAAGAAGCCTGAAGTGCGTAAGGCTGTGCAGGTTGCTCTCCCTGAGTTGACGGAGTTCCGTTTGGCTGAAGCACCGAAGTTGAAGTTCAATGAAGACATTTACGATGCCATCGCGATTGGTGTCACGGCGATCGAAGGGGTTCACAAATGACAGCATCGAAGAAGACCCGAGCATCTGGGATGACTGCTGGCCAAGAAGCGGCGAAAGAAGTTGCCAAGGACGAAGACAAGTCCATCGAGGTGATGGATGACGCTGAGCGTCGTCGTCGGTGGCGGTCTCCTGGGTTGGCTCGAATGCGATTCGATTGGCGTCGAGACGATGGCATGGTGGTGTCCGCAGCGTCTCAAATGATTGACGATCGGATGATTTCCGAGTTCTCTGATGCGTACGCCGCGTTGTACGAGATTTATGAGGCCGTGCGAACTCCGATGGTTGACGCGAACGGCGAGCGGGTCATTGGCAGGGATGGGTTCCCTGAATGGGTTCGACTTCCATCAGGCGCTTTCGATGAAGACTTCTCGAAGCTCACCCATGCTGAGCGTGAGCACTTCATGTTCCAGATCACGACGCACCTTTTCGATTGGGAGTGTCGTCAGGCTGATGCGTGGGCCAATGCGATGTTCGCCAAGGTTGTCTTCGAGGAACACTTCAGCATTGAGTACGACTTGCCGGTGTCGGGCACGATCGAAGACCGCGAGGCCCGAGGCAAGATCAACGCTGCTGAGGATCGCTACTACGCCATCGTGGCGACGTGGTACTCCCGCCGCGTGGATGCTCTGGTGCGCTCTCTTGAGCGGCTGGCCTTGAGGATCAAGGATTCGCTCACCCTGGGATGACTCGTCTTCCTGGGCCATTCTGGGTACAGTAGGACTCAGAGCGGCTTCAACAGCCTCTCCTGCTCGATTACAGAGCCAGTAAACCGAACGCCGAGTCAGCAGAGAGGTCCAATGTGAATGCATGGATGGTGGTTCAGGGCCGTGCCTGACCGTTCCCTTTCTAAGAGAGTTGCTGCGCAATCTCAATAGCTTTCGTGCGCTGTACGAAAACGAAGGGGTCGACACCATTTCTGGGCCTGATGGTTCTGAGATGTCTTTGTGGGATATTGAGTACCTGCGCGAGCAGTGCTCTCCACCGAATGTCTCGGTTCGCCAAGCTGATGTCATTGAGCTTTGCATTGTTCAGGGGTATCGAGAGCGGGAAGTCGCTCGCATCCTGGGGGTTGGCTCGAATACCCCTGTCGCCATTTACGCGACTAAAGGGCTAACGCGCATCATCAAGCTCATTGATGATGGCGAACTTCCTCGTTACCGGAATCTCTCCATTGGGGGGTCGTAGCTATGCTTCGATTTGGTGTTCATCGTCCGTTAGAAGATGCTGCTGATCGCATGATCCGAGACAGCTTGGCTGGGGTGCATTCGCATACCGCCAAGAGGGATGTGCTCACGCCCTGGAAGGAAAACCAGCGGCGCAGACGTGAGGTCTTGGTCCCGAGTGGCACGCCTGATGCTGCACTTCGTCGGGGGAACTTTCATCGTGCCGAAGGTGCAGCCCATCTGAACTCTCGTCAAGGGATCGTCGGGAGCCAACGGATTCCTTCGAGCCTTGCCAGGTTCGTTGCTGAGCACCGTGTTGATCGAGAGATTGAGGATTCCAGTCATGGGTAGTCGAAATGCTCCATGCCCAAGATTCATTAGTCGTCAGGGCAGTGATTTTCGAGACACCGTTTTTGTGGAGGGTCGAGATTCTGGTGTGCGCGCCATGCTGCCGTGTGATACTGCCACGGGCGCAGTCAAGGGTGTGAGCAGCGTCATGATTGCTATTGGCAATCATGAGTTCGCTTTTGTGAGCGATGTCAAGTGTGCTGTGTGCCGATCGGATCATCGTGCAGCCGTAGAGAATTTGTTATGGCGAGGTCAAGCTCCCGTTCTTTTGATTGATTTGCTGACTCGACTGCATGGTGAGTCGGCCATCACGTTCACGCGTGAAGACATCATCGCTCACCTGTTTAAGCAGCACGCCCCGATCTCGATTGCTCAAGAGCAAATCATGCTGGCGCGCAAAGCCGATGAGCTAGTGCAGAATATTTGGGAAGGTCAAAATGCAATGGATATGCAGTTGGCCGTAATTGATTCGACGATCAATGCTGCTTTTGACAACTTGCGCGATTTTAATTATCGGGACCAAGTAACGCTTGGCGAAGCATTCAAGGCCATGATGTTGCACGCTCAGCTTTATGGCGAAACGAACGACAATGCGTTGACCGTTCAGGTGGTGTCGATGGCCTTTGCTGAGTACATGCGGACAGCCGAGAAGTTGATGCCACGGGAGTCCTTCCAATTGTTGGCTGAGAAGTTGGCGAAGAATCCTGTGCTTCATGCACTGAACAAAAAGGTTCTCAGTGAAGGTCGCCCTGGCGACATCGAGATGGAGATCGTCGAGGCCCGAGCCAAGCTCGATGCTGAATACGCTCAACCATCACTTGATACTGGGAGTAAAGAAGAAGAGAATGATGATCCAGACGAGTTCATGACTGGCAAGCCATATCTGTAGGTTTGTGTGTAAGATTCTGGAATCTTGAAAAACTTTCAAAAGGGAGACAATTGAAATGCATCTACGTGAAGCACCAACTATGACTATCGAGTCCGTAATGGACCAACTCGATCAGGTTTCAACGAAGCGCGATCTCGTTCAAACGAACGACATGCAAATCCGTTTGCACGATCGCCCCTTCAAGGATCGAGTGCTGGTGATCGGCAAGAAGGAACTGCCAGCATCGGAGACGACGCTTGAGGTTGTTGGCGGGTACTTCGGGTTGCCTGCTGCCACGTTGCGCTCGCTCGATCTCGACATCTCCGAGTACGTCGTTAACACTTTGCTTGAGCGATCGCGGGATGAAGTCGCGCTTGTGCATGGTGACTTCGGGATTTCGGAAATGCGAGATTCATCAATCGAGCCGGTCGAGGTGCGCAGGCTCGTCGAGGTCGCTGCGCAAGTTGTGTCACCTAAGGCGCTCGTCGACACCTGGCAGAATGGCCACGACGAATTTCGTCTCGACGTGCATGTGAACCCTCGCAACAAGAAGGGCGTCGGCGGGGATCGCAAGGTTGGCGACATCACTTGTGGTGGCCTCAGGATGGGCCAGAATCGTAAGCGCAACTTGGCTCCGTGGCTCGCTCGATACACCTACCGCCTTGTTTGCACCAACGGCATGGAGATCGCTGATGAAGCCTTGCGCATCGACATTCGCGCTGCGTCCGCTTCAGGGATCGTCGAGATGTTCAAGCAGCAAGCTCAGCGGGCGTGGGCACTGGTAGAGCAAGACATCGCTTCGTACTACGACCTGCGCAATGTCAAGGTCGATGATCCGTCGCAGGCCATGTTTCGGATCGGCAAAGAGGCGGGTCTGCCAGATCGCACCATCACGACATTGATCTCATACGTGCCATCGGTGATCGAGTACCCCGGTGCCGACGTGACGATGTTCGATCTCGTCAACATCGTCACGAACCTGGCGAACTCTCCTGGGGTGAAGGACAAGCCTGCACGGGCGTTGCAATCGCTCGGTGGCAGCATCGTGACCGATCATGCCTCTCGATGCGGCGTCTGCCGCTCGCGGCTTTAGGGAGTAGCTCGATGAATGAATTACAACGCCGGGCGCTTGAGCAGAAAGCCCTGAAGGACATTCTTGGCCCGAATCATGGTGCTCCTAAGCCGGTGGTCGATGATGATTCTCATATCGTCGATACGCAGCCGAGCGACAAGGAGATCATCAAGCTCGAAGCCATCATGGTGGAACTCAAAAAGAAGCAATTGCTTCCGATGGCGCAAGAAGATTTTCGCAAGGAGGCGATTGCTCGCTTTGCCGAGATCGGGTTCGTTGTTCAGGTGAAGTCGTGGACGACGAATGTCGAGGGTGTGTTCGCTCACGACATCGAGATCATTGGCTCCAATGATTTGCGCTCGCGGGTCGATCCTGATGAACAAGTCTGGGATGTCACTCACGACACGTTGGGTATCGACCAGCCCGGCATCATCACTGATAGCGGTTACATCAAAGACCCACGTCGTCAGTTCTGAAAGTCCTTCATGGGCATTTCGGCAATCAAGCAAATCCGTCAGAGGGAAGAAATCCCGGCAGATTTTTTCATCTTGCCTGCCATTCAACAGTGTGGGATGCCAGACAAGCGCCCCGACATCATCGAGTTCTGTTTGTCGGATGCGTATTTGAATGCTCCGATGATCTTTCCGCGACAAGCAACATTGTTGAAGATCATCTTTCTCAACTACGACATGCTCAATCAGTATGACTTTGATGTGATTGGCGAGTGGGAAGAGAGTTTTGCTCGCACGGGTAACAATGGGATCAGTCCTGGCGTTCTCGATCGCATGAAGATGTGCAAAGACGAGAAGCGCCCTTGGATGCGCGAGGTCGTCGCAGCGATTGGGCGTCGTGGCGGCAAGGGTCATATCGGTGGCATTTGCGGAGCGCGGGTTGCCTGGGAATTCGTGACGTTGGGCAACCCGCAAGGTGCGTTCGGTCTTCACATTTCCAAGCGTCTCGCCATGATGGTGTTCGCCGGGAAGTTGGAGCAGGCTCGCGATAACCAGTGGCGAGACATTTACAACTTCATCACGAACGCACCTTGCTTCACCCCGTTCATTGAGCGTGCTCAGTCGGAGTCGTTGAGTATTCGTGTTCCAAATGATCGAGATCGTGTGTTGCTCATGGAGCAGATGGGTCTCGAAACGTCTCTCGACATTGCGAGCATCATCATCGAGCCGAAGGCATCCAAGAGTCTCTCGGGTCGTGGTCCCGCATCCTTCGGGTTGTTCTTTGATGAGATGGCGCACGCCGTGCAAGGATCGAGTGCTGACTCGGCGCTGTCGATCGACGGTGTGTACGAGGGTGCCAAGCCATCACTCGACCAGTTCGGCATGTATGGCTTTATGTACGAACCGTCTTCCCCTTGGCAGCGAACTGGCAAGTTCTTCGAGAACTTCGAGCGCGCAATCGAGATGGAGCGCGGCATACCGGTGTACTACGACACTTTGATGCTTGAGCTTTCGTCATGGGACATCTACAAAGACTGGGAGCGCACCGCAGACAAAAGTTTCGAGTTGCGACCTGATGTCAAAGATTGGTGCGAGGCCGAGGGCGTCGTGCCAACGATGACAACCAAGCGCATCCCGTACACAATCTCTCTGATTGGTCCGTTGCAGGATTACAACGATCAGATGCGGCGTGAAGAACGCGCCAACCCTGAGTCTTTTGCCGTTGAGCGCCGAGGGCACTTTGCAAACGTCATGGGTGCGTATCTGAATCCTGAGTCGATCAAGAAAATGTTCGAGCCGTGGAACGGGCGCGAGTTCACGATGCAGGAACAAGGGTTGCTTGGCACCACGTACGTGGCGCACGGTGACCCTTCAAAGAGTGGTGCCAACTTCGGGTTCGCTCTTGGTCATCGCGAGGTCGACGAGGCGGGCATGTATCACGCAGTCATTGACTACGTCACGGCGTGGATTCCCGGCGACTTCGACTACAACAACTTTCAGGTTGATTACGAGGTTGTTGAAGACGAGATCGAGAGTCTCATCACTCGCTTCATCCCGAGCGAGGTCAGCTTCGACCAGTGGAACTCAGTGGGCACCATTCAGCGGTTGAACAAGTTCGTGCGTGGTCGTGGGCTACCGAAGCATGTTGCGATCTACGAGAAGACCGCAACGTCTTCCGAGAATTGGGCTGTGGCCGAGACGTTCAAGACTGCGCTCAACATGGGGTTGGTCCACAGCCCCTACTTTGACTTGCTCGATCTCGAAGCCTCATTCCTCATCGAGAAGAATCGGCGTGTCGACCATCCAACAACAGGACCAGTGCAAACCAAGGATGTCTGGGATGCGGTGTCGATCGTTGTGAAGCAACTGATTGGTGAACAGGTCGCTGCGCTCATGGGCGAGATGCTTGGGGCATCTCACCTGGGCGGGGCATGGCAAGGTGGCACTGGTGCGGCCAATTCTGCCGCGCAAGAAGCTATGGAAAATCGAGCGGTGATGAACTCGCGAGCCAATGGTGGAGCGAATTCTGCTCGGTTCCAGCGAGGGCGTCCGAACTTCGATGGCACCTTCGGCAAGCCTGGTGGGACGAGACGTAAGCCGCACCGCCACTAATCGGCGTATCCTGTACTGCATGTCGACTGCTTGTACCACGCCACCGAAGCCTGGATGGATCACGGTAACCGCTGGGAATCGGAAGCTCTATCGAGGGCTTCGAGTTGATGTTGAGGCTGATTGGTTCGAGCGTCATTTGGATGACCCCAACCTTGGTGACTTGCTGTTGAACGTCGTACTCGAAGGAGACGATTGGCACGGTGAAGGCGCTGGGGTTTGTTGGTCGCAAGATCGTCAGATATCTGAGTCATATACGAGTCCTGGGTTTGGGCGACCAAGTCAAGATTATTGGCGGGCCACGATGGTGGGTGTGCCCGTCTTGCTTACGGGCACCGTCGCGCTCGGATACGTGGATTCCGAAAATGAACAAGGTATTTACGCGCCTGGTAAAGAAATCTGGCAAGAAGTGACTGTGCTCAAAAATAAGCCGGTCCACATCGAGTCGATAGAGGTGGGGTTTCCTGGCGATGATGCAGTGTGGAATCTCGCCTACGGCGAGACCGACGAATACGAAAATTGGGATGATTACGAGACCAATCTCCAAGAGAGTGACATCTGGAAGCGATTCGTTGTTCAAAAGACGGTGACCGCCTCGCGAGGGGCGTCTGCTTCGCTCAAGCGCCACGCAGCAATGCCTACCTGGGAAGAGCTTCGTGGACCTGCCCTTCACACCTTTACCGATAAATCTGGGGAGAAGCTCTACATACATCGTCCAGGCAATAAGAACAACATTGAGGTAGTTGATGCAGCCGGGGATTTTCGTGGGCGGATGCACTGGTATCCTCGATCGGGCGAGATCATGATGATCTCTGCTCGCCCTAAGAGACTCGGTGTTGGCTCCGAGATGTTTCGTTACGTCAAGGCGAATATCGAGCCTCGCCTTCATCATTCCACGACTCTCAGCGATGATGGAAAGAAGTTCGCGCCCACTATCTCTATGGCTCGCTCCTTCGATGAACTCGATGAGTCGCCCCTGGACTACAGCGAAACGGCGTGGGGCACTGTGCGCAGGCTCGCTCTCATCGAGAGTGAAGCCGGACCTCACCATAAGGGTGACACCTACTTCGCCGAGCGCAAGACCCTCACCTATATCAACCCAGATACCGGGCGCAAGGTCAAGAAGCCTCGCGAGATCATCACACCCGGTGCTGCCGACAATACAGTCGGATTCCTCGACTTCAACATCGAGAACGACAAAACCATCTACATCAACTTCATGCAGACTCGGGTGGACTTCAGACGCCAAGATGTCGCATCTGATCTTGTAGCCGAGCTTTACCGTCGCTACCCCAGTCACAGGGTCGACTGGGGCAAGCTCATGCACGCAGCCGCGGGCGCGCTCTTTCGGGAGTACAAGATGTCCCACCCAGATCGTACCTTCGGGGGCATGGACTACTACTCGTCTCTTCGGACCCAGGGGTCTCTCAGGAACACCTACGAGGATTGGGGCGAGGTCGGCAATCGTGACCACACCACTCGCGAAGACAATGGGACTGTACCCACTGCGCTCATTGCTGAGTTGCTGGGTGTCATGGGTGAAGTGCCAGGCGAGCATCGCAACAAGCAGGGCGCAGCGTGGGAACGATTCAAAGCTGACATTTCCGCCAACGGCATCACGAACCCAATCTTCATTACGGTGGACTACGGGAAAGGGCCGCGTATCTCTGAGGGCAATCATCGTCGTGATGCGGCTGTCGAACTTGGGATGCCCGAGGTGCCCATTCAGATTCGTTACTTCGGGTGCGCCGAGAAGAGTGATGATGCACAGCCGTTCATCGCATTGTCGGATACCCCGGTGCGCGACATGAAGCGTGGTGGCTCGAAGCGCACTGCTTCGCTCGATGTTTCTGAGTTTGGTTCCTACGAGGAAGTGCTGAGAGCGGCTCTAGGTAGTTGGAAGGGTGACCCGAGCGGCATCCACCTCCACATGAGCGATGCTCTCAACGGTGAACCAGAACCAAGCTCCAAGAGCGGTCGTCAAATGCGCGCTCACGCCGAGATCATTCTTGATGCGCTCAAGCATCATGCTCGACCTGCCCCTCGCACTTTGTACCGTGGTGCCAATCGCGATCCATCGTCGCTGCCTCTTCCGAGCGGGTGGAGCACAAGGCTCAATCAAGCTCGTATCTTCGCGAAGACGAGTGGCTCGACTGTGTGGCAAACACCCAAGGGCACAATGGGTATTCGCATTGCCGATCATTCGTACAGCCAGCTTGATGAGGTCGAGGCTGAATGGATCGTTGCTCCCGAGGCACTGGATTGCTCTGTGTTTGTTGATCCAAAGATTGCGATGCCAGTCAAGGATTTCAAGGGCACCGATCGCAATATGTCAAAGGGTCAAGTGTTGGCCGCATGTCAACGCATCTTGAAGGACATGGCGCGAGAGTTCGACTATGACGGTGAGTTGCCTGCTGTCGAGATCAGTCCGTATCTCCCCGGCATGACCGAAGGTCGGTCGGTCGATCCTTCCCGTGAGTATCCGTATGGGGTGATTCTGCTCAACGAAGATTTCTGGCTCCCTAACGCCCAAAATAAAGAACATGGATACATCAATTTTCGGACATTCGCACACGAAGCAATTCATGCCCTCGTTCAGAGGGATGAAAAATCGTATGAAGGCATTACGCAGATCATTACTGAGGGTGGAGCCGAGGTGCTCTCGATTTGGTACTGGGCGAAGAACGCCCCGGCGTTTGATGATCGAGACGCATTCCGTGTTGATGGCAAGTGGGTCACCGAAGATGCACTTGCGCGTCATCTGAACTACAACGAGTGGATCGTTGAATTGATGCGTCGTACTGCCAGCAAAGTTGGATGGCGACAAGATGCAATCGTTCGTGAGGTACAGCGCATTGTGTCGGCGGATCACATGACCAAGATCAATTTCCGTGACGAGACCGACCCCAGCTTTCCTTTGCCCGGTGGGGTGAGTGATGATGCGGTGAGTTTGATGATGTGGCTGATCGCAATGAATAAGACAGCGATGCCCTGGACAATTGGTCCAGCAGATTCAACGCGATGCACTCAATCCGTGCTGATGCAATTCGGTATCTTCGGTGTTGCGCCCCGTGACGGTGGAGCGTTGTTGCAAACCCTGACAGCTAATGGTTGGACCTATCACGTCCTCGACTTCACCGGAACCGTGAAGAAGTTTTATGAGACGCATCCAACCGGCAAGTATTACCTGTACACCCCTGGCCATGCGTTGGCGATGTACGAAGGGTTACTGGTTGATTCAGAGGGCAAAGGTCCGAATCGTCGGCAAGTGCAGGGCGCATGGCAAATCTTTCGGAAGAATCCATCTGAGCGTGACGACACCGATCCAATTCCTCAGCCGGGTGATGAGTCGTACAAATTGTTGTGGGACGAATCAACATGGAAAAATGACGGAGAGTGGCTTCTTCGCCCAAAGACATCCGCTGCGAAGCCCGGTTGGATCACGGTGACTGCGCGTTCAGATGATGCAGGCGGCAATAACACATCAGTAGAGCGGTGGCGAGAGGTCATCGCCGAACATCGCTTGATGTATCGAGGGATGGGCGTGGACAACGGGAAAGACCTTGCCCAATGCATTCAACAATCGAATCACATGCACTGGTCCACACGGCGCTCTGAGGCTGCTGGGTTTGCGAGTGCATCGTCCGACCGAGATGGACGAATGGTGATGCTCACGGCAGAGATGCCTGACATCGAAGACATCATCACTGACCCCGATGAGTTGCGCCGAAATCAGATTCGCCCCTATGACACCACCGAAGCTGAGGTGCCAATCAAGCCGGGTACATCAATCCACATCCACATGATCGAAGTAGCTCCTTGGCAGCTAATCATGCTACGTGGTGACGAGGGTGAAGGCTGGGAGCAAATTGATAGCCCAGTCCGATCCGTGACTGCTGCTGGGCATCGCTTATACCGTGGCATGATGGTCGAAGTTGATCGCGAGAAGTTTTCAGAAGAGATGTATGGGGGCGGGCGCGATCTTGATGACTTGGTACTCAAGACCATTCGCAGCGGCGGGGTTGATTCCTACGCAAGCTGGGATGGAGCCGGGACTCACTGGGCCACAGACATCAATGTGGCGAAGCGGTTTGCCGGTCGAGGTTTCGGTGTCGCAAGTTACAACAACCTTGTCGTTCCTGTCATCCTTGTAGGTCGAGCTAACCCAGGGCACGTTCGTACCGATGAAGCTGTCCACACTGACTACGACATGGTTGACCCCACGGTGGAGGGCAACGATGATGAGACCGAAGTGCCCTTCGCAAAGGGATCATCAATCTTCATCGAGAGCATCATGTTGCAGCTTCCAAGTGAATCTGATTATGTCGAAGCTATCGACCTGTACCTGAACAACGACGAAGACTTCGAGGGTATCTACGCTCCCGACTGGGAGACATTCCCAGTAAACATGACTGTGCAGGCGTCATCGCTCACTAACGATCTCGACCTCGCTAAGTGTTATACGAACAGCAGTGGATACGGCGAGGGGTTTGTGTATGAGGTTGAGCCTCAAGGCAAAATTTATCAAGACCCGCATTATCCGTTCGATCGAAATGAAGCTGCCTTTCTCGTTCGTTCTGCGCGAATCACTCAACGTGTTGCTGAGTCGAAGCTCGGTGTGCTCGCTGCCCGTCCCGTTGATCGTGAGCTTCCCGATAATTGTCAGCAGTGCGGCAAAGCAATGCCTCGATGGGTGTACGAAGTGCCAGTCGAAGAAGACGGACACATGATCTCCAAGTATGTGGGGCGAGAGTGCGCCAAGCCTCTGCGCGATCAAGGGTACGACAACATCGAAACATTCGATCGTCGTCTGCCGAAGCGGGCATCCTCCAAGCCATTCGCCGCTAAGCCTGGGCGGATCACGGTGACCGCTGCACCCATCAAGCCACTCATGATGGGTGATGGCATCTATTACAGATTGCATTCGAGGTCACGCCCGTTCTCGCCAGAGGATGCTCGATCTGATGTTGCCAGAAATGGTCGAGATGATCTTCCTAAGTCGATCAGAGAGGTCTCTGGTTATTCGTGTTTTGCGAATCCAGCGCATCTTCGCCAGTATGTGCAAGACATGGATTGGGACACCAACGATCCAGTAGTGCGATTCAACGGTGATCGAGTTGGTGAGGGGTACGACGGTGAGGCGACAGTGATGCCTATTTCTGGCATTTTAGAGCGCATCAAATGGGATGATTTTGTTTCTCGAATCGAAGTTACCTCTGAGGCTTTGGAGTTTCCTAGATGGAATGAAATCGGTGGCGTCTCTATCTTTGGGGTGCTCGCTGCTCGAACCCCTTCCGAGTCATCTGGAACGACGCTCAACGTAGACATCCACATGACCGCCAGCGGAGTTGATGAGATGACGTTGTATCGAGGCATTTGTTTGCAGATTCAACCCGAGTCGATTCTTGAGGGGTCGACGTACACGCCATTGCTCACTCGATTCCTTCGAGCTAACAAGCTCGGTAGTCATTGGTCAACGGATTGGACGGTTGCTCGCGACTTTGCTCTTGGGCAAGCGTTTCTTTCTGGCTACGACAGTTTTGAACCACAAGAGGGTGAGATTGTTGCGGGCTTCGTGTTGGGGGCGAGGTTCCCAAAGAGTGCAGTGATGCCGCGTAATGAGGCCAATAGCTCGGGACAATTCCAAAACATCTTTCCCGAGAATTCGTTCGAGAAAGAGATCACGATTCGGCCAGGCACTCCAATCGACATCGAAGCTGTATCTCTCTACATTGTCGACGCCGAAGGCGAAGAAGATATGTTCGAGATCATTCCTGATGGTTTTCGAGCGACTGCTTCAAGCAATTCTCGCGCTGTCGAGACCGACACCGAACTCGCTGCTCTCTACGGGGAGCTTGCGAAGTTGATGCCAAAACTTGTTTGGGCAGAGGAACTGGTTCACGAATCTGCCAACCACGATTTTTCGAAAGGCCGACACGGGAGTCGCGTGTACGAGCAGTCGGTGGATCACGCTATCAACATGAGCAAGGATGATTTCGGGGCGTGGTTGGCCGATCATTACAAAGATGTGAACGGTGGTCGTCTCGAATTTGATGATGAGAATTTGAACTACAACTGGCGAGAGTTGCAAGAGTCGATCAACAAATATCGGGTTGCCTCTGACGCAGTGAGGGATGTTGAGGATCAAATCGAACGGCTCGAATCAGTTTGGGAGTCTCATGGTTGGAGCCGGTTCTTCTGGTGCAAGGCCAACGGTGGGCACATTCACTCTTCGATGAATTGTTCGACATGCAACCGGGGTCGCGCCGACACTGAGTTTGGGTGGTTGCCCAATATAAGTGGCGCGAGTGAGCTAGAGGCTGTCGAGGAATATGGTGGCCACCTCTGCACTGTGTGCTTCCGTTCAGCGCCGGTCGAATGGACCGATGGAACACCTGGGCGCAAGCTCACTGACGATCAGCAGGCGAAGCAAGACAAAGCTGATGAGCGTGATCGCAAGCGTCAAGAGAAACTGGAAAAGGCGATCTTGCCTGATGGGTCACCATTGAGACTGAATGTCGGATCGTCTCCATCGACATTGGTCGCGGCGCAGCGAGCACTGGCTGATGTGTTGAATAGCGTGTATACCTACGCGTCCACGCATCCGCGTTATGCGGAGTGGATCGAGGATGCTCAAACCTTGGTTGCTGCTCTTGCTGCAAAGACGGGGGAAGATGAAAGAACGATTGCGCGAGAAGCTCTTGATAAAGCTCTGAAGAAAAATCGTGGCATGGTGATAACCCACGAAGAACTTGGTCGCATTTTCCGAGTGGCCTCTTCTGATGATGCAATCGTGTATCGCATCGAAAGCAATTATGTGTGGGCATCAACACCTTCGCATCCAGAGTTCGGTGCATTGGAGTTCTACCTCGATGTCGATCAGGACTGGGGCAAGGTCGTGTACGTGCGGTACGTGCGTGTTCGCCCTGAGTTTCGACACCGCGGAATTGCCAAGAAGATGTTGGCCTTCTTGCTTGATGATCTTGGGCCTGAGTACAAGGTGATTCATGGACACTTCGTGAGTCCCGAAGGCTCAGCGTTCGCGTATTCGTTCGCTGGTGATCCTCGGCACTTGGTCGAGGTTGGCGACGACATCAGACCTTTGGCAACAATCGCGTCTTCGCGCAAGCCTCATTCTGGCGTGACAGCATCAATGCTCACTGAGCCGACGAATCCATTTGGCTACGAGATGCGGCAAGTTGTGCGCCACACGCTTGATGAGTTCATGGAGGGTGGAGGGGTCACCCTCGACCTGGGTGGTCATTCGCCCGAGAAGGGGTATCAGGTCGGCAAGCCCGGCTTTGGTGAAGTGGTGCCATCGAAGGCTGATCTCAAACCGGCCACGTTGCGGCGCTGGATCATGCGTAATCAGCGCCAGCTTGGGGTTCCAGGGCACCCAAAGCCGCACAATAATGTGGGCCTATGGGCCGATGAGCAAGATGGTGGCAAGACCTACATTGATGTCTCAGAGAACGTGCCATCTCAAGGCCGAGCGGTTGATCTTGCGAAACAGCGTGGTGAGTTAGCCATCTGGGACGTGGACAATCAACAAGAGATCAGAACGTCGAGACCGAAAGCTGTAGTCGGGGGATTGCGTCTGGGCTGGCCGATTGCAACACCTTGTAAGGTAGTTGTTGATTAGGTTCCTTGGTGTATATACTCCCCATCAGATCGGGTGACTCAGCATGTGGTGTGCGTTTCGAGTTTCTCTTAGCAATTCCTGATCGTGGATTGATGCCTCGCTGAAAAGCGGGGCATCTCCATCTTCCATGAAGGATGTTGACCTTGAGATGACAGACGTGTAAGTTGCCCCGCATGTCAGATTCAATGAAGACCCCACCGATGAAAACTCCGCCCGCCGAAATTTGGTGGGTCGACTATCGGTGGGTGGAGTCTCAGCAGGGTTCGTCTGGTCGAAACCAATTGTTCTTCCAGTCGCGAGAAGAAGCCGAAGAGTTTTTGCACTCTTGCTATGTCTCGCAATACTTCGTGAGCGGTCCCACGATGTGGATTGAATCCGTCTGGTGCTCTTGTGCTGACATCAATGGTGCTCGTTGGGTGCCGTATGAGTTTGCTGTGACAACAGCGTTGAATCCGGTGTTGTCGTCTGAAGCGAATCGGGTCGTCCACTGGGTGAAGCCAACGAGTGATGAGTTTGCGTGGGAAGTTGGCGACAAGCTCCCCGAGTCTTCAAGCGTTGTTCGCTCAACGAAAGATGACGATGTCGAAGTTCCCTCAGCCATCCCCGAGTGAAAACTGGCAACACGCTGCTGCGTGTCGTGGGATGGACCCTGGGTACTTCTTTCCTTCGACGCCAAGTGGGCGTCTGACGGGGAACGAGGCGCAGGTCTCCGAAGTGGTGCGGTTTTGCCGAATGAATTGTGATGTCCTCAAGGAGTGTTTGGAATATGCCCTCGAAAATAACGAAGACCAAGGCGTATGGGGTGGCGAGTCTGCCAGGTCTCGGCGAAGGATCAGGTCGGCCCGGCGTGATGCCCAACGAGGATCATCCAGCGAAGTTCAGCAAGTCGATTCTTGAGGTCATTCGTGAGTTGCTGGTCGACGTTTCTGGCGATGTGCTCGATCCGTTTGCTGGGGTCGGTGGGGTTCATTTCTTAGCTCGCACGGGCTTGCGCACCTTCGGCGTTGAGCTTGAGCGCGAGTGGGCTGCGTGCCACCAAAATACCAAGGTTGGCGATGCCACCAAGCTCCGCTACAAAGACGATCGTTTCGACGCCGTGGTGACCTCACCGTGTTATGGAAATCGGATGGCTGACCATCACGTCGCCAAAGACCCATGCAAGGCGTGTGAGGGCAAGGGGCGCGTTCGTGGCAAGGTCGGCGGATCGGTGGTCTGTGTGTCGTGTAAGGGCACCAAGCTGTCTCGTCGGCACACTTACACCCATCGCCTTGGCCGCAAGCTCACAGAGGGAAATTCGGGGGCTATGGCGTGGGATACGCCTGCATACCGGGCGCTCCATCGCAAGGCGTGGGCCGAAGTCCATCGAGTATTGAAGCCCGGTGGGCTTTTTGTCCTGAATATCTCGGATCACCTTCGAGATGGGGTGCGCCAACCGGTGACCGCCCAGCACCTCGAAGTTGTGCTGGGCACTAGCTTGAAGCTGATCGAGATTGTGCCCGTGGCGACCCCCAGGAACCGGCAAGGGGCCAATGCTGGCCAACGTGTCGACGGGGAATTGGTGCTCGTCTTCAAAAAGCTATTCCCATAGAAATCTTGAGCCACTCGCTGTCAAACCCTGGCTGAGTCGACCTAAGAGGTGATGAACAGTCTTCTTTGTGCTGCGTGGGCCGATGTCCACCGACGCCAGGGTTCTTCTTGGCGTCCACATCAAGACGATCATTGGTGGTTGGCGTATGACGTGGCGATCGGGTCTGATGGGCCAGGATCGGGTGGGCGTCAAAGTTGGGATGTCTTTGTCTTCGGGAAGCTCATAGCTACGAGGCATTCCTTGCGCGAGGCTCAGAGTGTCGTTGAGGATTTGTATGGCGAGGTGCCTTGGTATCGAGTCGTGCTTCCATCTGTCGTGGTAGATCATCCGACTCTTGGTCCAACGATCGAGTTCACCGCTCCACGATCAATTGTTGTGGTCGATTCCCTTCATTCTGGACCGATGAGTAGTGGATCATGAAAATGGGCAAACTCACGGAGCCAGAAGAAAGGCAATTGACGTGGATAGGTGGCGCAAGGTTTGGCAAGCTGCTCAGCAGATTGCTTCGTTCATCTTGGGGGCAGGAACATTTATTTTGCAGATTACGACTCCCGCTTCAGAGCGAGACTGGAAGATCATTGCCGCAGCGTTTGTGTTGATGGGATTTGCTACTCCCCGCGAAGTAATTGGTTGGATTCGAGGTAGCTCGGACGACGAAAGAGGAAACACAAGTGAGCCGAGATCAAATTCAAAACGCAAATCTTCTGACGGAGGCGAGGGCGGTCCTCTTTTCAGGGTTGCTCTTGTTCAAAGGTATTGATGTTCACGATTCTCAATTGACTAAGCGTCTCAAGATTTTTGGGACGATTGTCAACATCGTTGTTGTGTTGATCGTCGCCGGATCATTCATCAGTGTTGCTCACGCGAGATTCACGCGATCCGATCCTTGGCGACCTTTCGGAGAATTCCCAAAGCAAATGCAAGTGACAATTGATGGGTGCTCAGCGGCAGTAAGAGATGCCGCGGTCCCTTCCGAGCTTGTCCAGTGTGCGAAGCCGTGGCATGGCGCAACCAGCATCTCTGCGAACGAGATCACAAAGGTGTATTTCATGGTCACGAAGTGTTTCAACGAAGATGTATCACTTAGTGGTGAGAACGGGTGGCTTGCCGTTCCTCCGCCAGTGCAATCAACCCCTCTGGATTACAAAGCTGCGTCTGGGTCCAAGGTGTTTGGGAAGAAGGGTTGTAAGACCGTGGTGTTTCCGAACATCCTTGGTCCCGAAGTAAAAGATGCTGTGCGTTCTGGGTCTCGCGAGTTTTATTTACAAGGGAGAAACTTCGCGTCCAAGGATGGGGTAACAGTGGTTCAGCCCTGGGAGACCGAGGTCATAAGGTTGGCTCTCTGATGGCGATCAAGTTCTCTGCATACAGTGAGCAGTTGTCGTTAGGTCTCACTGAAGACTGTTGCGTTTGTGGGATGGACTTCGAGCCTGATGAACTCACGGCTGACCCTGATGATCCAAACTGCAAGATGTGCAATGTGTGTTGGGGTAGCGAAATGGGCAACAATCCGCCAGACCACTCCGATCGGGTTCGAGGCAAGAGGCTGTATCACGGAAGTCCCGACAAGTTGTCGATCGGAACAGTGTTGCTTGGCGAAGCTGAGCGCGATGGGTGGGACGATTCAGATTGGGATGGGTTCGATGGTGATCCGAATGATGCGGACCATGTTTTCGTAACACCGGATTTGGAGCACGCTCGAAAGTATTCAGGTGCGCCGTACAAGATGGGTTGGGTGTACGAGGTCGTCTCGGAAGGCCCGTTCTATTACGACCCACATTCGCCATTCGATATGGGTGAGCAGTACATGGTGCCCGAGGCGCGCGTTGTTGGGGTAGTGAGTGGGCCGGGTGTAGCCAAGTCATCAACGATCGGCCCTGAGTATCAGGCGTACCTCGATGGAAAGACTGCCGAGATCGACGCTCTGATAGCGAAGCAAGTGGCGGAGATTGCCCCCGAAGATCGTTTGCGTCTTGCTGAAAACGGCCACACCAATTTATATAACGGCGTGTATAGCCTTGTGTTGGGGTTCGGGATTCATGTTGTTCGTGGGTACTGCGTATCGAAGGGTGTGCAGACATTTGATTCTTGGCCAAAGTGGAAGTGTGCTGAAGCTGTGGCGCAGAAACTTGACCGCGTCTCGATCGAAGGAAGCCTCGATGGTGAAGAGGCTGTGCCTGGTCGCGTCAACGTATGCGGAATCGGCGAGTCGATCGAACTGTGGAGCTACCCCTCTGACGCTGACGATGTGCAAGCCATCTTGCCGAAGTGTCAGTACGGGCCGAACTACAGCCGTGGAGCGTTAAGCAACTTGCGGGATTACTCGGCGTTTGCGCGTCGAGGCGAGAAGGAACTCGCGCAGATGTATTTGGAACGGGCGCTTGAATCACGATAGGTGACGGTGTGTTATGGAAGAAGAAGTGGAAGAGACGACTCGTAAGCTCGGCGATCAAGTCGTTGCAACGATTCGGACTGCTGTGCCTGCGGGCGTTGGCTATCTCATTGCTCTTGTCGGGACGAAGCTAACAAGCCTTGGTGTCGATGTGAAGCCATCGCAGATTTCGACAGTGTCGACAGTGATTGCAGTTGGCACCGTGAGCGCGACGACAGCAGTTTGGTACAGCGTCATTGGCAAGCTCTCGAAGAAATGGCCGAAGTTCGGTTGGTTGCTTGGCAACCCAAGGAAGCCGAACTACAAGAAGCCATCTGGTGGTGGTGATCCAGAAACCCCAAAAGGGTAAGCCCGAAGCTGTCGAGTGCAGCTAGAACGGTCGGGCCTGTCGTCGCAAAATATTTACCGATCGCGGCAGTGGCGCTGGGTAGCGCGGCGGTGGGGTCTACGCTTGGCGGAACCAGTGAGCGCGTGATCGTGAAGGAGTGCAGATGTTGCATGACAGCGATGAGTCCGAGCTTCGAGACGCCAGGGTCGACGATCCATCGCACTCGGCAGTCGAGCGGCAATCCGACGACGACACAAAGCGTCTCCCGTACGACCTCGACGAGCGTGAGCACACCAAGGGTGACTACGTCACGAACACCACCGGCATCACCACCGGCCCCAGCACCACCACCGGCACCGGCACCGGCACCCCCAGCATCACCAACCACTCACCGCGTTCCGGCTCCTTCCTCCACGTCAAGCCCCACCACCACGACGGTGCCTCCTGTCACTACGTCCACGGTCGCTGTGACATCAACGTCAACGACCACAACCACAACCATCACGACGACTGACCCATGCAAGAAGTATCGAGAGGATGGATCATGCGATCGCTATTGAATCGTCGGGCGTTTCAGGCCATTGGTGTTGCCGGGGCGGGTGCCATCATGCTTGGTTGGTGGCTCGGTCGGACGCTCGACAAGATTGGTAAAGCGTTGCACTTCCCTTGAGGATGGTTGCGGGGTATGATCCCTCTGTGACAATTCGATACGACCCAGCCAATCCCTGGTCTGTGCCCGCTGCTGGTCACCCGCAGCCCGGCAATGTGTTGTTGATGGAGTTCCTTATCGCAAGGTTCGGTGGGACGAATCTCGGGATTTACAACAACCGCCCGAAGCGTGGTGGTTTAAGTCCCAGCATTCACCGTGATGGTCGAGCGTGCAACTGGAATCAGCCCGACATGGTGTTGCGCCTCGCGGCTGTCAACTTCCTCATTACTCATGCTGAAATCTTGCAAGTTCAATCCATTCACATCTACGAGACCAATCAGATATGGCGTTGCGGCGTCGGGTGGCACACACAGTCTGGATCGCGTGACCCAGCGTGGGGTGCGCGTTGGGCAGATTGGTGTCATGTTGAATTGAACTGGAAGGGTTCATCGAATACCGTTCCTGTTGCAACATTGATCGCTGGTTCAACACCAAAGCCACCAATACCCGTCCCTCCGCCAGTACCGCAAAGGAAAGCCATGTCATCTCTCATTTTGATCGAGCACCCAACGCATGGTCTTGCAGAGCTTGTGTTCAACGATGATGGCAAGTCCATCATTGCTATCGGTGCTGAACCCTTTGACAAGAACGACGATCATGTAACAGAGGCGTATGGCAATCAGGCGTACTCCACAGCGACGAAGGGTTTCCGTGGGATGGAGCCATTCGATGTCGACGAGATTCGCACTGTCAAGCTCGACCTGAGTGCGAGCAATATCAAGCTCATGAATGGTTGGAAGGTCCGACCGAGTTTCTGACATTCCAGAATCTCAACACTTCAGGGAGACGGTGTTACATGGGCAAAGTAGTTAGCGGGGCAATGGGTGGTC
>SXGT01783979.1_pt1 | contig 25917 bp, 11 predicted proteins | sample 3176221 | NCBI WGS metagenome assembly SXGT01 (sample SAMN11356862, study PRJNA531348) | freshwater metagenome | isolation source: freshwater sample F1-120 | place: China: Fuxian Lake, Yuxi | collected 2017-12-25
AGGAAGGAACGTATCCGCTGCCCGAAGCGCAGCTCGATCGCTTCATGTTTCAGATCAACGTGGACTATCCGACCAAGAACGAGGAATTGCAAATCCTCGACCTCACAACGACCAATTACAAGGCTGAAATTGAACCGGTGCTCGGCGCCGATGAAATCCTGCCGTTGCAAGAGCTGGTCCGCAAGGTGATCGTCGGCCAAGATTTGAAGGAGTACGTGGTCCGGCTCGTCCGTTCGACGAGGCCAGGGCGGGAGGACGCACCGGATTATGTCGGCAAGTGGGTGAGCTGGGGTGCCGGGCCTCGCGCCAGCCAGAATCTGGTGCTCGGCGCCAAAGCATGGGCTATTCTCAACGGCCGGCACGAGGCGACCCGCGCCGATGTGGAGTTCGTCGCAGGCCCGGTCCTGGGGCATCGCATGGTCACCAATTTCGCGGCCGAGGCGGAGGGAATCAGCCCGCCGAAGGTCGTGAAGCGGCTTCTGGAAACGGTGAAATGAGCCATGGCCGATCAACCTTCCGATAGCCGGCACTATTTCGATCCGGCCGTGATTTCCCAGCTCAAGGGGCTGACCGTGCGCGCACGCCGCGTGGTCGAAGGAGTCATGCTCGGCATGCACAAGAGCCCCTACCGCGGCATCAGTGCCGAGTTCGCCCAGCATCGCAGCTACGTGCCTGGCGACGACCTGCGCCATCTGGATTGGAAGGTCTACGCCAAGAGCGACCGTTTCTACGTTAAACAGTTTCGCCAGGAGACCAGCCTGGCGTGCCATTTCGTCGTCGATGCGAGCGAATCGATGAACTACGCCGGCGGCGGGGCACTGTCCAAGTTTGATTACGCGGCGACACTCGCTGCCAGTTTCGCGCATCTGGTCATCAGCCAGCAGGACGCCGTCGGGCTGACGCTGTTCGCCGAGAACGTGCGCACCAATTTGTCGGCCAAGTCCACCTTTGGCCATCTGAGCAACATGATCGCGACACTGGAAAATGTGACCGCGACCGGGCTGACCAATGTCGGAGGCTCACTCGGACCCGTGGCCGGCTACCTGAAGCGACGGAGCCTGGTCGTGATCGTCAGCGACTTTCTCGACGACACGGAACCCTTCTCGTTCGGCCTGAACCGGCTTCGCTACGACGGCCATGACGTGATCGTCCTCCACCTGGCCGATCCACACGAGCAGTCGTTTCCCTTCTCCGGGCCAAGCATTCTTGAAGGGCACGAGAAGAGCGGCCGACTGGTTTGCGACCCGCGCGACCTGCGCGAAATCTATCTGGAAGAGCGAAAGGCTCACCTGGAGGAGATCCAGACGCTGTGTCGCGGCCTGCACTACGACTATCAGGAAATCTCCACCGCGGAGCCGCTCGACGTGGCGCTGGCCACCTTGCTGCACGCGCGCGAGGTATTGACTGGGCAGCGACGCACGGCTTTTGCATGAGTAATTGATGATCAACGAAGTGCTGAATCCCTGGATGCTGGTCGCGCTGATCGCGATGGCGCTTCCACTCATCATCGAGTGGTTGTTTCGCCGCCGTCGGCAGCGCATTCCGTTTCCGGCGATGCGCTACCTGATGAATCCGAAAAAGCGGCGGCGCATAAAGCTCCAGGATCTCATCCTGCTTTTAGTCCGGACCGTGGTGCCGGGCGTGCTCGTGATCGCTCTGGCCCGTCCGCTTTTGCGTCCCGAAGCCGGCCGCGGCACGGACCAGGCGCCGCGCCATGTCGTAATTGTGTTGGACGGCACTTACTCGATGGGCCAGTCGATCGGCCAAACCACCGCGATCGACGTCGGCAAGTCGATGGCTCAGGATGTCGTGCGCGGGTTGCCGAAAGAGACCGCGGTTTCGCTGATCTACCTCGGCAATCGGCCCGACGTGCTCAAGGAACGCACGACCGATCGCGACAGCGTCCACGATGCCATCGGGCGCATCAAGGTCAGCGACATGGCCGGACGAATGGCCGATGCGGTGGCAGAAGCGGACAAGATCCTGGCCAATCAAGGCGAGATGGGTGAAGTCTACCTCATCAGCGATTTGCAGCGGAGCACCTGGTCGGCGACGCCGGAGGATCAACGCGATCCGAAGGCCCTTCTCGCCCAACTCGCACAGCGCCATGGCACCTTCGTGCTGGATACCGGCGGCGCCAGCGTCTTCAACGCCTACCTCACACGCTTTGAGCCAAAGGAGCGCGTCTCAGCCGTCGGCATGGAGAACCGCTACGAGATTGACATCGAAGCGAAGAACATGCCGGCGAATGGAAAACTCTGGCTGACCTTGTACGCCGACGAGGACAAGGCGGCCACGACCTCCGCCAGCGAACGAAAACCTGGCAAACTCATCACCCGCGAGTTGACGGTCGCCGACCTCCCTGGTGGGCGAGCGACCGTGGTCATACCGCACACGTTCGTCGAGCCGGGCGAACACTTGCTCCGCGTCGAGTTGGAGGGGGACGGACTGCCGACGGACAACCAGCGCTACTATCTGGCTAACGTGCCGGCCAATGTGGAAGTGCTGATCGTCGATCCGAAGCACGATGCCGCGGCGACCGCGGATCCGCTTATCTCGAATAGCGGTCATCTGCGCAACGCGATTGCGCCCCGGACGCCCCCCGGATTCGATCGGCTTTCGCCGTTCGCCGTGAACGTGCGGCGTCCCGACGAGGTCTTGCAGCTCAATCTCGAACGCTTCGCCGTCGTGGTGTTGGCCAATGTGGGGAACCTGAACGACGCATTGGTGAGCCGGGTCGAACAGTACGTCGGCGACGGCGGCAACCTGCTGATCTTCGTGGGCGACGCCGTGACGCCCTACGAGTACAACACCAAACTCTTGAAAGCGGGAAAGGGCTTGCTGCCGTGCGAACTGGAGTCGGCCGTCGGCCTGACGCCAAATGATGCCCTGAGCAAGTCGAAGGCGACACCCAGCAAGGCGGCCGAGTTGATGCACGGGCTGGTGTTTGCCGCATCGGACCCGCACCCGGCCGTGGCCAACGTTCGCCAGATGACCAGGCAGCCTGCGCCGCCGTCGATCAGTCGATGGATGCCCTTCAAGCTGAACGGCAAGACCGGAGAGTTCGGCCGGCCCGTCGCCTACCTCAGCAACAAGCAGCCGCTGGCGTGCGAGCGCACATTCGGCCAGGGCAAGGTGATGCTCGTCGGCACCTCCGCCGACGCCGGCTGGAACTACTTGGTCTACACGACGGAGTACCTCGTGCTCGTTCAAGAGTTGCTGCACTGGCTCATCGGTGAACCCGATCGCGGCATCAACCTGCAGATCGGCCAATCGTTCCAGCAGCCGGTGCTCCTCTCGAGCCAGTATTTGCTGCTGCGCCGGCCGGACTACACGAAGGTGCGCCTCGCGCCGGCGCCGCAGGGGAACCTCTGGCGCGTCACGTATGACCAGACCGATCGGCAAGGCATCTACGAGGTAGACACGAGTGCCGAGGTCATGACTCGGCGGCGCTTCGCGGTCAACATGGCCGCCACCGAAGGCGATCTCACACGCGTGGAGCCGGAAGCGTTCCGGCGCGAACTGGACCAAGCCGGCGTGCATTCCTGGGGCCCGGATAAGGCGATCCGCCGGGCCGTTGAATCGCGGCACTCGATCAAGGAATACGCCTGGCTGTTCTTGTGGGGAGTGTTGGGATTGTTAGCCATCGAAACGCTGCTGGCCACACGCTTCGGCCGGCGCAGAGGGTGAACCACGAATAACACGAATCAGACGAATAATCTAATTCCGTCTTGTTCTCTGATTCGTGTTATTCGTGTAATTCGTGGTGATTCATGCTTTCCCGTTTTTTTGGGCTCGACACCGAACTGGATGCAAACAGCGAGTGGTCGTTCCGCCTTGCCGACTTGTGGAACCCGACCTGGCCGTTGTTTGTCCTGCTCGTTGTCCTGATCGCCTACTACGCCTGGCAGTATCGCCGCGATGCCCATAGGCTCACCGGCGGCCGCAAGTCGGTGTTGACGTTCTTGCGCCTCGCCATTGTCGGCCTCGTGGTGTTGATGCTGCTCAAGCCGGCCATCAATATCGCCCACACGGAAAAACGCTCGCCAGTGATTGCCGTGCTCGTGGACGAGTCGTTGAGCATGGCCTATCCCGATGCGCGCAATCATCCGTTCGTTCCCGCCTCGGGGAGTCAGGCGGAACGAAGCCGATTTGCCGTGGCCAAGGAGACGACCTCACGGCTCATCGAGCAGATGGGGTTAAGCAAGGATCATCGCGTCGTCGTGTACAAGTTTTCCGGCAACGTCGATCGCATCGGCGAGGCGCCTGCGGGCGAAACGTTTACGAGCCCGCAGCACAATCGAGGCTTGCTCGCGAACCCCTTGCTTGCGCTGCGGGCTAGTGAGCCGACTGGCACGCATTCGAATCCCGGCGACGCTTTGGTGGATGTTCTGCGCGATCTGTCGGGGAACAAGCTGGCCGGTATGGTGCTCATTTCCGATGGCCGCTCGACCGCCACGCCGCAGTCGGGTTCCGTCACGCTGGAAGAGGCGGCGAAGCGTCTGAAGCAGGCGGGCGTGCCCGTGAGCACGATCGCCACGGGGACGGCCGAGCCGCTACGCGACCTCGCTTTGGTGGACCTGGCCTCTCCCAAGGAAGCGAATCTGGAGGACACGCTGACGATGCGGCTGACGGTGGTCAACCACATCGAGCCGGGCCTGCAAACCGACCTGACCCTATTCGAGGACGGCAAGCCCAAGGCGGTCCGTAAGGTTCGGCTCAACGCAGGCCGCAATGACATCACGCTGTCGATGATCGTCGAAGGGCAGGAGCTGGGCGACCGCAAGTACACCATCAAGGCGCCGCGGTTCGCCGACGAATTGAGCTACGATAATAACGAGATCTCCGCTCATGTCCGTATCGTGAAGCGCGGCCTGCGCTGCCTGTTCATCGCGGGTCGACCGACCGTGGAGTACCACTACCTTTGGCCTGCCTTGTCGCGCGATCCAATCATCAATGTCTCGTGCTGGCTGCTCGACTCCGATGTCAACTACACGCAGCAGGGCAAGACCCCCATCGACAAGTTGCCCCAATCGCTGGAGGACTGGAACAAGTACGACGTGGTGATCCTTTACGATGTCGATCCGGAGAAGATCACCAACGAGCAAGAGACCGGCCTGGAGAATCTCATCCGCAACGGCGGTGGGCTGTTTGTCATCGCCGGCCGCAATCACGGGCTCGACGCCCTCTTGACGGTTCGCTCGGCCAAGATGGGCGCCATGCTGCCGGTCGAGATCGATCGCAACAAGCATCCCGACTACAGCCAGGTCTTCCAGAAGCCGTTCAAGCCGACGCGCACCAAGGAGGGCCGGCAGCATCCGATTTTTCTGTTCGATCCGAATCCAGAGACCAACGACAAGATCTGGGCCTCGTTCCCCGAGACGTACTGGGCGCATCCGACCCTTGGCGTCAAACCCAAGGCGACGAGCCTGCTGGAAAAATCCGACGCGGGCGCCGATCCCGACGGCAAAGTGCTGATGGCCCTCTGGCGCTACGGCGAAGGCGCGGTCTTCTACTCCGGCGTCGATGCGTTGTGGCGCTGGCGTTATCCGTTCGAGAATTACGATCACAATCGATTCTTCAGCCAGATCATTCGTTACCTCGGCGAAACCCGGTTGCTCGGTTCGCAAAAACAAGTGGTGCTGCAGACCGACCAAAAACTCTACTCGCCAGGCGGCGCGGTCAACGTGTCGCTGAGCGTGCTCGATCCATCGCTGCTCGCGCAGTTGCGGAATGAAAACCTCATGGCGACCGTGACCGATCCGCACAAGGGCGCCTTCAAGCTGCCGCTGGCATTGAAAGGAAACGCCTTCGTCGGCCAATACCGGCCCAAGCGCGTAGGCGAGTACGTCGTAGAGGCCGATCACACGCTGGCGGATGCGTCCAGCGCGCAGAAGAAGGTCTACGACGAGACCGCCCGATTCGACGTTCGTCTGCAATCGCTCGAAGACCTCGACACAACGGCCGACCTGGATGGACTGGCCCAACTGGCGCGGGTGACGGGAGGCCGATCGTACGACCACACAAATATCAAGAACATCGGCGAGTTGCCTGGCACGTTCGCGCCGGAACCGCAGCTCATTCCGCACCGGACCGAGGAAGACATCTGGGCGTCGCCGTTGTTTTTGCTCCTGTTTCTGGGGTCGATCACCGCCGAATGGGTGCTGCGCAAGAAGTGGAGTCTTTTGTAAACCACGAATAACACGAATAACACGAATGGGGAAATGCAGGCGGGGCCTGATTCTTGATTGAATTGATTCGTGTTATTCGTGTTATTCGTGGTTGAAAATGGTGAAACGATGAAGATGCGTGTTTTCTTTCTCCTGACTATCCTGAGCATTTCGGCCGGGTTATTTCTCGTTCCGATCGTTGCGCAGGACAAGGGAAAGAAGGGGAAGGCGACCAAGGAAGACGAGCCGCCGGCGGTATCGTCTCGAGTCGTCGGTACGTTGATTTTTCCGCCGCGCTCCGATCTGCAGCGTGTCAGTTCGGCCGACGAGTTGTTCGCGATTGTCGTCCCGAACCCGAACGCGAAGCCCGGCGAGAAGACGACGATCTCCGCGAACGAGATGTCGGCCAAGGCGCTCGACTACATTCGCCGCAGCCAGCAGGCCGATGGCAGCTGGGGCGACAAGCAATGGCCGCAGAACGCGGGCGTCAGCGCGTTGTGCTGCCTGGCGCTGCAAGCCGAGGGAAGCATGCCGCGACAGGGGCCTTCGGGCATCCAGCTTGCGCGCGGCCTCGAGTTTCTGCTCGACAACACCAAGGAGGACGGTCAGATCGTCGCGCGCGATGTGTATACGCACGGACCGATGTACGATCACTCCTGGGCGACCCTGTGTCTCTTGCAGTCGTACGGCAACATGCCCTGGCGGCGCGACATGCGCGACAAGCTTTCGCGCGCCATCCAGCTTCTCCTGAAGTATCAGCACGTTGATGGCGGCTGGCGTTACAAGATGATGCGCGAGGGGAACAGCGATACCCTCGTCACCCTCAACGTCCTCTACGCGCTGCGGCTCGCGGTGCGGTCCGGCTTTTCCGTCCCCGCTGACACCGTGGACCGAGGGACCGCCTTCATCAAAGCACGCGCCCTCAAGGAAGGCGATCGTTACACCGGGCAATGGGAATATCTCCCTCAGGGCCAACCTGGTTCGCCGACGGTCTCAGCATGCGGCGCCATCGCCCTCAGCATGGCGGCCAAGCAGCCCAACGACTTCAAGGACCCGCGCATCCTGGCGACGATCGACTACCTGGACTCGTTCCACAAACGGCACACCGTGGCCGATCTGGTCGAGATGCCTTACACGCATTACGGCTCGTTCTACGTCAGCCAGGCGATGTATGTCGCGGGCAATCAATACTGGCATCCGTACTACCATAAGATGCTCGAAGTGTTTGCCGTCACCCAAAAAGCCGACGGCCAATTCGAGGACCAGGCCGGCAACAGCGTCTACCCGACCGCGGTAACGGCGATTGTCCTGCAAGCGCCGCGCGGCTACCTGCCTTTGTATCTGCGTTGAGTGTAGGCCGACGTCGCCGACGTCGGCGCTGAGGATGCCAGCCGATTTCGGCGAAATTGGCCTACAAAGAAACCCATGACCGACCGCTTGAAAAACCTGTGCGACCGTTTCCGATTCCTGATGCGCCGGCTTCTGTTGATGCTGGGCGTCAGCCGGGTCGTCAGTGTCGCGTTGGTCGCGCTTGTGGTACTCGTTTTGATCGACTTCTTCTGGCACTTCGGCCATGTCGAGCGATTCGTCGCCCTCGCCGCCTTGCTTGGATCTGTCGCCTTCGTTGTGTTGCGTGATCTGGTGCAACCGTTACGGCAGAGCTGGTCGGACAAGGAAGTGTTGAGCTATCTCGATTCCGTCATCCCCGCCAGCAATGACCGGCTGACCAATATCGACGAATTGCAGCACCCCGAGAAGGTCGCCGAGGCTGCATCGCCGGAAGGTCGAGCCATGGTGCGGAATGCCGTCGCCCAGCTCGAAGCCGGTCTGGATCAGGTTGATCTCTCGGCGGTATGTCAGCGGCAAATCGTGCGGAATTGGTTGCGCGTGGCGTCGGTCGTGCTTGTGTGCGGTTTGGCGCTGGGCGCGCTCGGGCAATTCGCGGCAGCCGAGGCTTACACATCGATCGGCCTGCGCCGCCTGTTGATGCCGTGGGCTGAAGTGTACTGGCCCAGCAGCACGCGATTCGCGCTCCTGACTCCCTCCGGCGAAACCAGCGTGCCGGAGGGGGAGGACTTGCCCGTTCGCGTTCAACTTCAGGGCCGCATTCCTTCCGAGGTGACTTTGGTCTACAACCCGATGGACGAGAACGGCAACTTCACGACGCGCCGGATCGCCGTCGGCATGTTCGTCAATCCCGATGGCAGCGCGGAGTATACCTTCGCCAAGCTCAGCGACTCGGTCCGCTTCCACATCGAAGGCGGCGACGGCAAGACCCGGCCGATCGAAGTGCATGTGGTCAAGCGGCCCTACATCCGCGAGGTACAAGCCTATTACAAGTACCCCCCCTACACCGGCGTGCCTCCGAAGATCACCAGCGATCCCCAGTTGGCCGGGCTCGAAGGGACCGAAGTCCGCTTGAGCTTCACGGCATCGACCCCATTGAACGAAGCCTGGATACAGCTCGCCGGCCAGCCTCCGCAGACGTTACCGCTCATCGATGGGGGCAAACGCTTCGAGTGGTTCCACATGCTCAAGGACTCGACCAGCTATACCATCGGCGTGAAGGACGAGCACGGCAATCGAGAGAAACGCGCCGAGATCCATCGCATACAAGTCACTCCCGATCAACCGCCGACGGCGCGCCTGCTGGATCCCGCCGGCGATCTGGATGTGACGGCCCGCGCCCGCTTTCGCGTCCGCTATCAGGCCAACGACGACTACGGCCTGAAGCAGGTGCGATTGATGGTCAGCAAGGACGGCAAGCCGCCGGAGCCGCTCGACGAGAAGATCACCGGCCCGATTCCGCAAATCAGCAAGACCTCGGCGGGGGCTTTCGACTGGGACCTCGAAAAGCTCGACCTGGCCGGCGTCGGCAAGCTGACGTTTTTCCTCGCCGCCCATGACGTGAATCCGACCGGCCGGGGCCAGGCTGAGTCCGGTCACTTGCAGCTGAACCTCAAGAGTGAACTGGAGGTGCAGAGCAATGTCCTGCTCGCGGCCCGCTCCCTCTTGACCGAAGCGCTCCTGGGCAGCAGCAACCAGCGCTGGGCCTATCTCGATGCCGGCAAATGGCTCAAGACCGAGGGCGTGAACGAACAAGATCAATCGCTGCTCAAGCAGTTTCAGGATGAACAGGAGCTGGCGCAGCGGGCGGCCGTGGCGCTGGAAGGGCGCTTCAAGGCGTTGACGATCGAGATGACGCGCAATCGCATGGAAGACGCGTTCTTCGCGCGCCGCGTCGAGCAGATCGGCCAACTCATCCGCGACATGGCCGTGGAGCGTCAGCCGAAGATCGCCAAGGCGCTGCACGAGGCCCGGCCAACCAACCTCGCCGAGGACACGCCCGCCGGCCGCGTCGCCAAGATGAAGAAAACGCTCACGACCCTGGAGCCGAGCTTGAAGCTGGCGACTCTGGAATATCAGCGGCTGTTCTATTTGCTTGCCGACTGGAACGATCTGCAACAGGTGCTGGTGACGTCGCGCCGTCTTCACGAGTTACAACACAAGGTCCACACCACCAGCGTGCAGGTCGCGCCGAAGTGGATCGGCAAGGAGATCGAGGACTTGATCGAGGCCGACGCCCGGTTGCTCGCCACCATCGCGCAGCAGCAAGAGACGATTCGCGACACCGAGCGATCGCTGGAAGAAGAGCTGCAGACGTTAGCCCTCGCCGCCCAAACCCAAGGCCGCAAGCAGGTATTCACGCCTCTCAAGGAAAACCTTGAACTTTTGCGCCTGCGGGCTGTCAATGAACGACTGATCCAGGTCGCGCGCAGCATCAAGGACAACCGCATCGACGCCACGTTGCAGGACCAACTCTACGTGTTGAAGGTCTTCACGTTCGTTGCAAGCAAGTTCGAGCAAGCCGGGCAGGACGTGTCGGCCCTCGCCGCTCTCGACCTCAAGACGCCGATCGCCGACGACCGCGACATCAAGACGCTGGTCGCCAAGCAGCCGAAGAGCGATCCGGGCGAAGGGCTGGTGTTCAACCCGGAATCGAAGATCGACGTTGAAGACATCGGCGCTTACAAGGTAAACTCCATCGAGCAAGCGCTGGTGTTCTTGCAGTCGATCCTCGACGATCAGGTGATCCTCTACACGCAATACACGGAGCTGCGCTTCAAGGAGAAGGACCGCTCGCCGCGTTATCGGCAGTTGCGTCTGGGCATGCTCGGCATTAGGGCAACCCGTGCCCTGGAGGCGTCGAGCAAGGTGCTGGAGTTCGCCAAGGACCACCGCTTCGCGCCGGCGCTGCCGTATTTCCAGGCCCTGCACGCCGATCTCGAAACCGTCAAGAAGCTGATCGCGGCTGAACAGACGGGATCGGCAACGCAAGGCCTCGAACGCGACCTCAGCGCCACCGTGCAGACCACGCGGCGTTTCCTGGCTCAACACGGCAGGATGCTCGCTCAAATCGAAGATCGCGAAAAGTCGAAGGGCGTTGATGAGTTCGGCCAGCCCTACGTTGCCGTCGGGCCGAGCCTGGCGGCGCTGGTGCAGATGCGCAACGACCTCGGCTGGGCGGCGGTGTTGCAGCATGACGTGAGCCAGAAGACGCGCCGCTTGCTTGATGGCAAGGCGCCGGGCGAGCCGCTCGTGCAAGCGCTCAACGTCCAAACTTTGGTGCAGGGTATCGAACGTCAGCAGAAGGTCATCGAACTGGTGAACGCCACGCACTCCGCCCTCAAGAGTCAGATCCTCGACAAGGAGCTGAATGGGCGCATCGCGAAGGAGCTGTCCATTCTTCGGCCGGAGGGTTTTTCGCAATCGCTGGCGGGCCTGCGCGAGGGTAAACTGGACGCTGGAATGCAGAGCTTGCAGAACGACCTGCATGAATCGCTCCGCAGCGCTCTGGCCAGTCTGGACACAATCGCCGACGAACGCATCAGGCCGAAGGAAACGCTGGCGAAGGAAGTCATCGAAACGCAGAAGGCAATCAGCCAGGTCGATCTGAAGAAGTCGCCGCAGGAGATCGCCAAGGAAATCGCAACGGCCCGCGCGAAGGCGCTGCACGATTTCAAGTTCGACGTGCTCGCCGACCGCATCAAGCAGGCGCCGTTGAGTCCGGAGGTGCGCGACTACTTGCTGCAGACGCTGGCGACCAACCCGGACCCGCGCTACCGCACGATGATCAGCGCCTACATCAACCCGCTGGTGCCGGCCGCGCCCAAGGAGAAAGAAAAGCCATGAAGCGTGTAACGTGCATTCTTCTGTTGCTGGCTTGGCTCGCGCCTGGGGCCCGCGCCGAGGAGATTTACTTTCAGGACGGCAAACGGCAAATGGCCATGGTGGAAGCCATCGACAAGGCGGGTAAGATCACGCTGCGGCTCCCCTCCGGGCGAATGGCCGTTGCGGAGTTGACGCAGGTCAACAGCATCACGTTTCGGGGCCGGGAGCCGCGGGCCATCCGCGCCGGCGCCCAGGAGTTTCACTTCGTCAGCGGCGACCGGCTCAAGGGGCAGATCGTGCAACTGCAAAGCGACACCTTGCTAGCCGACACGGCGGCGGTCGGCAACCTGCAGATTCCTCTTTCGGCACTGCGAGGCTTCCTGACCATGCCGATCGAGGGCAAGCCCGGCCGACGAGCGACCGAGTTGCTCGCCGGCGATGACGAGGATGCCACCGGCAAGATGGACCAGATCCTCGACCGGCGCGGCGGCGGGTACGAAGGCATCCTCGAAGCGATCGATGCGAAAGAACTGCACCTGGACCACGAACGGCTGCGCAAGATCGTGTCGTTGAGCGTCCTGCATTTGTCGGGCGTGCGCCTGGCGCGCGACGCCCAGAACCCCAAGCCTGCCTTGCCAAGCCAACCGTTTGTCAAGGTCCACACCAGCGACGGCAGCGCCCTCGACGGGTTGATTGAATCGGTCCGCTTCGGCAAGTGGAACGTTCGGCCCACCTGGCAGCCGGGCAAGACGCTGGCGATCGCGGTCGAGGAGATCATTGCCGTCGAAGTGCTCAACGGCCAGGCGATCTACCTCTCGCAGCTCGTGCCGACTGAAGTCAAAGAGAAAACGATCCTGACGCCGCCACAGCGTTATCGAATAAACCTGAATTGTCAGGGCAATCCGCTCAGCGTCAACGGCAACCTCCATGCCTGGGGCATTGGTGTCCACGCCAACAGCTCCTTGAGCTTCGACCTCGGCGGCAACTGGTCGAAGTTCGAGTCGGTCATTGGCATCGACGATCAAGCGGGCAAGGGCGGCAGCGCCATTTTTCAAGTGCTGGGCGACGGCAAAGAATTGTACAAGAGCCCCGTCATCCGCGGCTCGGCAACGATGCAGCCCCTCGTTACCGTACCGATCAAGGGTGTCAATAAACTGACACTGATCGTGGACGCGACGGAAGACCTCGACCTGGGCGACCTGGCCGACTGGGCCGGAGCGCGACTCGTTCGTTGACCACGAATAACACGAATGGAAATGCGGGAGGATTGAGATGAATCGATCGTCGAAACCATTCTTGGTTCTTTTTGTGTTATTCGTGTTATTCGTAGTCCCCCTCCGCGCTCAGGGGCCGACGTTCCAGGATATCTACGGCGGCTATCAGCCCGACTTTCTTGACAAGCAGCGATTGAGCAAGAACCAGCCGCTCAAGCTCTCCTTGCAGCCATGGTTCTTCAACATGGCCCAGGTCGAGCACGATTATCGCGTGGATGCGTTTGTCAAGAAAGCCGACGAGTTGTTCGCCGTCAAGGACTACCGCGGCGCGATGAAGCTGTATCACGAGGTCATCAGCAGCTTCCCGAACGACCTCTGGCGCATTCAGCCGGACGGCATTCATGTGCCTAGCGGTCTCTACGCCCAGAGGCAACTCTTGCGGATGCCGAAAGAACAGATTCTCTACTATCGCACGCTTCACGATGCCGAGGCGCAACAACTTTTCGAACGGGCCAAGAAATTTTATTCGCCGCTTGATTTCGCGGAAGTCGCCGAGCGCCATCTGGCGACCAGCTATGGGCCACGCGCCTTGTGGGAACTGGGAAATATCGCGCTCGACCTCGGCCATCATGCCAAGGCGCTGTTCTATTACAATCAGATTCGCGACTATTGTCCCCTCCATGACCTCTCCGAAGCGGACTTGGCGCTGCGCGTGGCGGCCTGCTGCAAACATCTCGGCCGCGAGAGAGAGTACCTGGATAGCAGCAAGATTGCGCTCAACGGCAAGCAAGGGGCGACCAACGCCGCGGCGTTTCTCAAGGCGATCGATCAGGTGAAGGTCGTGCCGTTGCCGCATTTTCGGCAGGCGCGCAATCCTGACTTCATTTCGCTGGGAGATTACGATCTGTTTCCCGATCCGAAGGAACCCGTAGGCCGAGCGGAATTCGTCTGGTCGGAGGCGAATCCACAACCGCAGCGCGAATGGTACGTGCGGGCGTTGCCCTGGGTCGCGGGTAATTCGATTTACTACCTGCACCACAATGCCCTGTTTTGCCGCAGCATTCTGACGGGGAAGCTCACCTGGGCGTACGGTCCCGGAGGTCTGTTCGACGGATTCGATGCCACGAATCTCCAACATGCCACGCAAATGAAATCCACGATTCGCTATCATCCGGAGAGCGATTTGCTTTTGCATGATGGGCTGGTATTCGCCAGCGTGCTGAAGGAAGGGCCGTCGCTGGTCGCGGTCGATCAGACCACGGGGCAGCTTCGCTGGACAAAGGGGGCCTTCGCCGCGACATCGGACGCCGAGCGCAACACGCGCTACCTGGCGTCTCCCGCCGCCGGACCGAATGTTGTCTACGCCCCCTATGTGCTGGAGGAAATCGCGGGGACTAGCCATTTGACGAGCCGGGCCGGAATCCAGTGCCTGGATAGCCGCACCGGCCGGCTGATCTGGTCGCGCGAAATTTGTCAGCAGACGCCGGCGCAGTTCAGCATCTCATCGCGCGTGCGGCGCATTCGCATCTTCGGCAGTCAACCGACGTTGAAGGACGGCGTCGTCTACCATTACACGAATGCCGGCGTCGTGACGGCGCTCGATGCCTTGAGCGGTCGCATCCTTTGGGCCACGCGCTACCCCCACGACTCCGATGGGCACGACTTGCTGAAGGAAGTACACGAACAACTCTGGTTTAGCCGGCCGCCGTTGGTGCTGGAAGACCGGGTCTACGTCACCCCGGCGGATTGTGATCGTTTGCTCTGCCTGGATGCCGCGACCGGGAAGGTGCTGTGGAGCATGCCCGATGTTTCCGTGCGCGGCGGTCACACCCTGGCGGGCATCAACGCCGCCGGCGAACTGGTGATCAGCGGCAACGCGGGTCTGGCGGCGCTCAACCCAAAAACCGGCGCGAAACTGTGGGACCGAACCACCACGCCCAAGGATACGCAGGAACGCATCGGCGGCGCCGATTCGACGCGCTGCCGACCGCTCTTGACCAGGGGCAACAAGATCTACTTCAACGGCAACGCCTGGCATGGCACGCATTGCGAGCAGTTCTGGGACATGACGACCAAGAAGACCGTGGCGGAACGCTGGCACTATGAAATCGGCCACACCCGCACGCTCACCACGTACAACGGCAAGATCGAGGACGCTGCCCGCAAGGCGAACAAGGACGTGAATCCCGCCGATTTCGTGCAGAACGCTACCGACCCGTTCACGACCTACCATCGCATGACGTTCGAGCGCTATGGAACCGTCTTCGAGCTGGAAGTCAGTCCCAAGGCGATCTCACTCTGGTACGACAAAGATTGGGTCGAGACCGAAGTCCTCAAGGACAGCAGTCCACAGGGACTGTTTCGCCTGGCCGAGTTGAAAGAGATGCGTGGCGACCGCAAGAAGGCCGTCGAGCTATTTGAGAAGGCGCTGACGGTAATCCCCGCTCAGCCGACGCCGTTTCGCACCGAGATCAACAGGCAGCTCTTTCGTCTTTATCGACATCAGGCAGGCTCGGCGTTGCGCTCGGGCGATCTCAATGCCGCCGATGGCTACTGCGAACGCATGGCCCTGGCATGCACCACGAGCCAGGACGAGATCTACACGATCATGGCTCTCGCGGAGATCGCCCAGCGCCAAGGCCGCTGGGCGGAAGCGGCCGCGGCGTTGAGCGGCGCCATCAAGCACTACGGTTCCGTCAAATTCATGGTCCCGGCCGTGCTGGCGGGGGATACCCAGGCACTGCGCGCCAGGGGCCACGCGGTAATCGCCAACATGCAAGGTAAGTCGCCGAGCAACTACTACAGCAAGGAGCTGGAATTGGCCCTCAAGGTTTCGGACACGACTCTCGAAAACTACTTTTCACTCTTGTCACCTCTCGAACCCGACATGGAAGTGCAGGCCGGCCGCTTCGCCGGTGAATGGCTGCAACGTCTTCTGACCAAGGCGCCGGCTGAATTCCGCAAGCAATACGAAGCCGCCGCCGATGAGGTACTGCGCGCCCAGACGGACGAAGCGACGTTGCTGCGCTTGATCGCGGAATATCCGCGCACGCAGGCGAGCCAGCAAACGCTCGATCGTTTGATCGAGCAGGCGTCAAAGCTGCAAGACCCCAATCGCCGCATCGCTCTGTGGCGGCTCAACGACACGGGCCGGGCCAATGGTTTGAAAGTGCCTGAAGCCGTGCAGCAAGCCTGCAACATTCGCGTGCAGGAGGCGGCGCCGGTTCCTTTGAGTTCCAGCTATCGTCAACAAGCGATGGCGCTGGACTACGACGTCAACACGCTTCTGAAGGTCCTACAGCCAGCCGATGGGCTGGCGGCGAAAGAGCCGGTCGCCTTCATCGGCATGCGCTCGAAGCGTCTCAATGCCAACAAGTTCGGCGTCGTCTGCTGGGACCTTGCCGCGGGGAAGAAGAGATGGGAGGTCATTGATCTTCGCCTCAAGGACAAGGGGGAGGAAGAAGGCTTCCAGAAATTCTTCCTTCACCAGGGCAACCTCATCGTTCACGGCTGGTATGACGTGCTGGCCTTCGCGCTCGCGGACGGCAAGCTCATCTGGCGCAGTCAGGTCCCGCACGGCTTTCGCATCCTCGACTCCGCCGTCGCCGAGGATGTGCTGGTCCTGACCGACAACAGCCGCACCGTCGCCTTGCACCTTGCGGGGGGCCAGGTTATTTGGGAAGCGAACGAAACCGGCGGCGCCTACTCGGCGCCGATGGTGCGCGACAATCTGCTCGTGACGGTGCGGCGCAACCCCAGCGGCGTCTCGTTCCGTGATCTGGGCACGGGCAGGCTGTTGAGTCTGCTGCCGCTGCCGGGCTTGAGCGAAGCGATCGGCAATCCCGCCGTCGCCTGGGACGAACCGGGCGTGCCGATTGCCCAGACCAAGGACAGCATCATCTTGACCGACGGCTGGGACTACATTGCCGTCGATCTGCCCAGCCGTTCGGTTCGCTGGCAACGCCGAATCGTCAACCTGGATCGCGGCGTTGCCCAGGGGGGCAAGCAATCCGCCGCGTTTCGTTTCTGGGCCAACGACAACACCGTTGTGGTGATCCAGCCTCACTACGACAGCGCGGGCATCGAGGCATTGGGAATGGCCGATGGCGAGTTGCGCTGGCAGTTCAACGAAGCGAAGACTCCCGGCGTGCCATTCAACCTGGCGCTGGGCGCCGACGCTCTCTACGGTTTGCATTACTCACGCGATGATGTCGCATCGCTTCACCTGCGCGGCTACAATCTTGAAACCGGCAAAGCCCTTTACAAGCAGGTGCGCCGCGGCATGACGAAGCCGGAAGCCTGGCTGCCCGGTCCCCTGCGTGGCAACCACTTCATGGTGCATTACTCCGATGAACAGAAGCGAAACCTGCTGATTGTCGAGACGACAACCGGGAACGTGACCCAGCAAATCGACATCAAGGGGTTCGGCCAATGGGGACAGTACGGGCAGGTGTCGTATGCGATCCAGGGGCCGTATGTGATCGTCGTGAGCGACAAGGAACTGTCGGTGGCGAGTCCCAAGTGAACCACGAATAATACGAATAACACGAATCAAGACACAGACCGTATTTCCCATTCGTGTTGTTCGTGGTTAGAAAAGGTGAATAACCATGCGATTCATCCTGACTCTGTTGACTCTCGTTGGCGTCTCGGTCGGCTTTGCTGGCGCGCAGGATAAGCAACCTGCCAACTGGGACGGGCCGCTGTACAAGCCGGTCGCGCGCGAGACGAACTACGAGTTCACGCGCGAGCCGGCCGTGAAGAAGGTCGCACCGGATCATTACGAGATTTCGTTCGCCTGTAAAGCAAAATGTGACGTGGCCGTCGCGGTGGAAGATCCGTCTGGCCGAATCGTCCGGCACATCGTCTACGGCGTCCTGGGTTCCAACGCGCCGGCGCCTTTGCAAAAGAACACGCTGGATCAGACCGTGACCTGGGACGGCAAAGACGAAGTCGGCAAGTATGTCAAGGAACCCAGCAAGTGCCGGGTCCGCGTTTCGCTGGGACTTAATCCGACCTTCGACAAGCTCATCGGCTGGCACCCCAAGGATACGTCCGAGAGGCGCGGCATTCACGCCATCGTGGCCGCGGCCGACGGCGTTTTCGTGCTGGAACGTCTGCCGTTCGGCAATCACAATTTGCGCCAGTACGATCATGACGCCAACTACGTCAAGACGATCTACCCGTGGGACCCCGATAAGCTCGACCGCATCGGCATCCCGAAGCGGACGCTGCCCGACGCCAAGATGTGGCGCGACGGCCCGCCGCCGGCCGACAGCCGATACGTCCCGATTCTGCACCATTACGGCGCGGCCGAGCCGTTCGGATTCGTCAACATTCCGACGAGCATGGCGACTGCGGCTGGCAAGATTGGCCTGTTTACCCAGGGGGGCCATGGCGATGTCCGCCGTCTGTTGCGCTTGCGGACCGATGGCACGACGGGGGGCGAACCGATCGATGGCGGTCTCTTCACGTCGGCAAAGACGGCCGTGCCGTCGTTTGCCGGCCAGGCTCACATCGCCATGAGTCCCGACGGCAAATGGGTCTATGTGACCGGGCTCGGCCGATCCGACCGTCAGGGCAAGAGTCGCGACATGCGGCTGGAAAAGGCCCCCTTCACCTGGAACGCCGTCTTCCGTTTCGCCTGGGACGACACCGGCGTCGTGGTGGAAGGCCGGGACTCCTTCCACGGAGAAGTCAGCCGCGATCCAAAGAAAGCAGGCGCCGACAACGACAACCAGCACCTGAACGCGCCCCAGGGCCTCGCCTGCGACTCGGCGGGCCGGCTTTACGTGGCGGACCACGGCAACAACCGCATCCAGGTCCTCGCGCCGGACGGCAAGCACCTCAAGACCATCCCGGTGCAGGAGCCCCAGGAGATTGCCGTGCATGCGAAGACCGGTGAAATCTATGTCCTCTGCTTCCGCCGCAACACCGAGAATGGCGTCGCCCACAGGGATACCATAACGCTCATCAAGTTCGGGCCGCTGGACAATCCCGTCGAACGCATGCGCCAGGCCTTCACGGTGGAAATCCCCGGCGACCCGCGCGAGATGGGTTATCCCGTGCCGCTGCTCGCCGTCGATGCCTGGGCCCCCGAAACGCGCGTCTGGCTCACGCACGAGAGCGGCGTGGTGCGAGTCTATGGTGAGCGCGGCTCCAAATGGGAGTTGTACGATGATTTCGAGGCCGACGTGCGCCGCGATGGCTTCACGCCTCACGCGATGCACGGCAAGCATCACGGCTACCTCTGTGCCGATCCCGTGCGCGGCCACCTCTATCGGATCAGCACGCGATCGCGCAAGACCCGCATCGACCCCGAGGAAGGCAAGACCTGGCAATGGCTGAGCGTCGGCGGACTCGCCCACAGTCTGGAACAATCGATGCTCTGGGAAGACGCGGTCGTCGGCTGGGACGGCTTCCTTTACACGCGCACCTTGAAATACATCGCCCGATTCAACCCCGACAAGTTTCCGGCTACCGGGCCGATCGTGCTCGGCGCCGACTGCGAGATGCCCTTCGATTATGGGGTCGAACGGCACACGGTGGTCCGCAAGGCCGAGGCGAGCGCCAAGCTGCGCGGCGTCATCGACGTCTCCTGGGCCATGGGCGGCCCCAACGGTTACAACAACGGCATCGGCGTCTCGACACGCGGCGACGTCATCATCTTGACCGAGAACTACGCGAACCTTGCGGAACTGCTCGGAGGCCGCACCAAGGCCGTCGAGGGAACGCTCGATAACATCGAACGGCGCGGGAAGGAAGATCTGAAGGACTCGAACCGGTATCGCCCCCCTCAGTTTCCCGGTCGGCCCGGCAGCGGCAACTTCATCTGGCGCTGGAACAGCAAGGGCGAGGTGCTCGCCGCCGACGCGGTCCCCGGCTTGCCTCTCAACTCGACCTTCGGCATCCGCATGGCGCCCGACGGGCACTTCATCCTCGGCGTCGGCGGTCACCAGAATGTGGACGGCAAACCTCACATCGGCGGCAGCCTGGCCAAGTTCACCGCGCAAGGGGGCAAACTGTTTTCGGAATCGGCGCCGATCAAGCTCGACACCCTACCGGATCGCCCACCCGACTTCTTCGGCAACGGACGCATGTGGGCACAGAACATGTTCTGGAGCGTGCCAGGCCTGGACCAACTGCAATTTGTCGGCTCACAGACGGGCAACTATCCCTGCCAGTGCTACCACTGCCGCTTCGATACCGATCCTTATGGTCGAACCTTCATGCCGCGGGCTTACGCCTACCACGTGCAGGTCGTGGATACCGCGGGCAATCGCATCTGCGAAATCGGTCGATTCGGCAACGCCGACAAGCCCGCCATGAAGCCCGGCGACACCGACATCGGTTTGGGCCAGTGCTCCTACCTGACCACGGTTTCCGACAAATGGCTGTATATCGCCGATGATTCCAACATGCGGATCATCCGCCTCCGGCTCGGCTACCACGCGGAACAGCGCGTGGCGATTCAATAAAGGCAAGCAACCACGAATAACACGAATAATACGAATCAGGACAGGTGAAATCACATATGAGCAATTCGCATGACTCAGCCCGATCAGCCCGATCCCGCGATCCCTCGTCCGATTCGTTTTATTCGTGTTATTCGTGGTTCCTTCTTCTTGCTGTGTGCTTGCTTTGCACCGGCTGCATTAAGATACGCTTGACCGTACAACTCAACGAGGATGGCAGTGGGCAAGTCGTCGAAGACATCGTCTTCGGCGAGAAAATCGTCGATGCCTCGAAACGCCTTCAGGGCGTGCCGACCATCGAGGACACGATCAGCGATGAACAGCTCAAAAAGCGCGTCGTCCACATGGGCAAGGGGGTCCGGTTCGTCGGCAAGAAGGTCGAGAAGCAAACCGACGGCTCCATACGACTGGTCGCGACCTATGCCTTCGAGGACATCAACCAGTTGAAGCTGGCCCCTATCCCCTTCGGCCCCGGCTGGGAGGACGTGCACCTGGCTTTCAAGTTCGACGTGATTCCCAATCTGAACGCGGATCATCACCTTGGCATCACTTTCCACACGCCGCAGGGCAAGGAGCGAGGCAATGTTCAAAAGCCGGTCTTGCCGCCGCTGTCCGAAAAAGAGGCGCAGCAGATTCGCCAGCTTTTGCCGATCTTCAAGGATATGCTCGAAGGCTTCGAGTTGAAGCTGCACCTGGAAGTTTACGACGCCAAGAAATGGGCCAGCGTCACCAGAGGGCACCAGGCCAGCAGCAACCTGTCGACCGGCGCCGGCCGGCTGACGGTATTTCAGCTCACCGACAAGCACCTGCTGGGCAGCGATGACGGACTGATGCTGGTGATCCCCTGGCGGCAGGTGGGCCGCGAACTCGACCTGTATCACCACCATTATCCGCCGGGCCCGCGTCTGTTGCCTCACGTCAACCTCTACGACCGCGGCGGTTATCGTTTCAACTGGCGCGCGCTCCAGACGCCGCGCGGCCGAGAGTATTACTAGGCCGGATTCTTAACCACGAATAACACGAATCTGACGAATCAAGACTAGAGGAGCAGTAGCAATGTGCATTCTGAAAGCACCGAACCGCTCCCGATCACGTCTGCCCTATTCGTGCTATTCGTGGTTTCTTCTCGTTGCGTTGGCATCCGGTGTTTCGGCTCAGGAGAAGCTCCCGGCGAACTGGGATGCGCCGCTGTGCAAGCCCGTCGATCGTGACGCGGTCCACGAATTCACGCGTGAACCGGCCATGAAGAAGGTTAGCCCAGATCGTTACGAGATTTCGTTTGCCTGCAAAGGAAAGGGGGACGTCGCCGTCGCCGTCGAGGACGCGTCCGGGCGCATCGTGCGGCACATCGGTTATGGCGTCCTCGGCTCGAATGCCCCGGCCCCCTTCAAGAAAGACTCTCTGGAGCAAACCGTCCCCTGGGACGGCAAGGATGAGTTCGGCAAATACGTCGCGAAGCCGGAGCAGTGCCGGGTGCGCGTCTCGCTCGGCCTGAACCCGACCTTCGACAAGATCATCGGCTACCATCCGAAGGACACGTCCTCGGCGCGCCACATTGCCGCCATCGCTGCCGATGCGGACGGCGTCTACGTCATGGAGTGTTTGTCATACGGCGCGCCGCAACTACGGAAATACGATCACGATGCCAACTACGTTCAGACCATCTATCCGTGGGATCCGGACAAACTCGACAAGATAATCATCCCCAAGCGGACTCTGCCGGACGCCAAGATTTGGCGGGACGCCGCGCCGCCGCCGGGCAGTCGGCACGCGCCGTTGTTGATGGGCTACGGCGGCACGGAGCCGCTCTGGGTCGTTCAGAACGCCAATTGCATGGCCGTGGCCGCCGGGAAGATCGGCCTGTTCACGGTCGGCGCCCCGCACGATCTCCGCCGCTTGCTCCGCCTGCGCACCGACGGCACCACCGGCGGCGAGTCGGTCGAGGGACCCGCTTTCACCCACCCGAAAGCCGCGTTCAGGGGCCAGGGCCACATCACCATGAGCCCGGACGGCAAATGGGTATTCGTCACCGGCCAGGGGCGAGCCTCTCACGAGGCGTTCGGCAACAAGCGCGACATGCGCCAGGAACGCCCGCCTTTCACGTGGAACGCCGTCTATCGCTTTGCCTGGGACGACAAGGGCCCGGTGATCGATGGCCGAGATGCGTTTGTCGGCGAGGCCAGCCGCGACGCCAAGATCTGCGGCGCCGGCAGCGACAAGGAACATCTCGATACGCCTCAGGGTCTGGCTTGCGACCCCACTGGCCGACTTTATGTGGCCGACTACGGCAACAACCGCGTTCAGGTTTTCTCTCCCGAGGGCAAGTATCTGAAAACTATTCCGGTGAAGGAGCCGCAGGAGATCTGTATCCATCCGAAAACGGGCGCGATCTACGTTCTATGCTTCCGCCGCACCGGCGCCGGCGGCGGCGTCGACAACAAGCGTGGCGACGCAATCACCCTGCTAAAGCTTGGTGCGTTCGACAACCCCGCCGAACAGATGCGCCAGGAGTTCCCCATCGTCATTCCAGGCGATCCGCGCGTCGTCGGCTACCCCGTGCCGGTCCTGGCTGTTGACGGCTGGGCCAGCGAAACCCGCATCTGGCTGGTCCACGAAAGCGGCGTGGTGCGCGTCTATTCGGAAAAGGGCAAGCAATGGGAGCTGTTCGACGATTTCGAGGCCGACGTCCGCAAGGCCGGCCACACGCCCCACTCGATCAACGGCGGGCACATGGGCTATCTCGCCGCCGATCCGGTTCGCGGGCATGTCTACAGCGGCCGAGGCAACATTCGCCGCATCGACCCCGAAGAAGGCAAAACCTGGCAGAAGATCGACCTCAGCCAGTTCCCGAAATCAAAGTGGGCTTCCGGCAGTCTCGAAGAAGTCGCCTTCAGCTGGGACGGCCTGATGCACGCGCGCAGCTTGCAGTTCATCGCCCGGTTCAATCCTGACAAGTTCGGTTCCCCCATCGTGCTCAACTCCGACTCGGAGGTGCCTTTCGATTACGGCGACGAGAAGGGCGGCGTCGCCAAGAAGGGAGAACGCGAACCCGCTCTGCGCGGCGTCATCTCCATGCCCTGGGCCATCGGCGGGCCCAACGGTTACAACAACGGCATCGGCATCTCTCCCAAGGGGGACGTGGTGGCCCTCATCGAGAACTTCCAGGACTTCGAGCTGTTTCGCAAACCGAGTGCGTCGAACCCCACCGGCTACTTCGATGGCAATGAATTCAAACGCCTTCTGCAAGACAACGAGGACCGCTTTCGGCCTACCCAGTTTCCTGGCCGACCCTGGTCGCACGGCAATCTGGTCTGGCGTTTCAGCCGTACGGGACAGATCATCGGCCTCGATGCGATCCCTGGGCTGCCCTACAGTTCGTTCGGCATTCGCACCGATGCCGCGGGCAATGTCTACTGCGGCGTCGGTTATCACATGAATGTGGATGGCAAGGCACACGTCGGCGGCAGCATCGCCAAGTTTGCGCCGAAGGGGGCCCGGCTCATCCGCGACTTCGACACGCCGGTCAAACTCGATAATCCGCCGCAACGCCCCGCCGACTTCCTTAACACGGGCGGCGGGAAGATCTGGGGCCAGAACTTGTTCTGGTCCGCTCCCGGCCTGGATCAACTGCACTTCGTTGATCCCGCGGGCACGGGCTATCCCTGCGAGTGCTATCACTGCAAGTTCGACACCGACCTTTACGGCCGAACTTTCATGCCGCGCGCCTATGGCTACCATGTCGCCGTGCTCGACGCCAACGGCAATCGCATCTGCACGATCGGCCGCTTCGGCAACGCCGACAAGCCGGCCATGAAGCCCGGCGACACCGACGTCGGCCTGGGACAGTGCTCGTACCTGGCGACCGTTTCCGACAAGTGGCTCTACATCGCCGACGACTCGAACCTCCGCATCATCCGCGTCCGGCTCGGATATCACACGGAGAAGCGAGCAGCGATCGAGAAGTGAAACCACGAATAATACGAATAACACGAATAAGACAATGAGGGAGCGGCGGCCATGGGCGAACAAGCGAAGTCATTCTCGAACGGTCTCTTGTTTTCATTCGTGTTATTCGTGTTATTGGTGGTTCCTTCTCTTCGCGCCCAAGAGAAGCGCTGGATGGACATTCAGGATTGCCCCGCCAAGCATCCCGGCCCCTGGCTCAAGATCAAAGATAGCCCCGAGCAGGCCAAACTACGCAAAGAGCTCGCAGCCGCAGGCAAGATCGCCTTCGCCTCCAACCGCGACGGCAACTGGGAAATCTACGTCACCAACCCCGACGGCACTGGCCAAAAGAACCTTACCAACCATCCGGGCTGGGACATCTATCCCCGCTGGACGCCCGAAGGCAAGATCATCTTCTTCAGCGATCGCGACGCCAAGGTCAAGATGGCGCAGATCACGAACCAGCTCATGGAAGGCATCGTGCAAGTCGGTCCCTGGGCCTTGTTCCGTTACCCGTCCAGTTACAACGGGTCCGTCGCGGAAGAACGCGATGTCATGCCTCAATGCGGCATCTACATGATGGATGCCGACGGTTCCAACGTCAAACTCCTCGTCAAGGAAGCCCGCACCGCCAGCCTATCGCCCGACGGCAAGCTGCTGACCTTCGAACGCCGCGGCAAGACGATCACGCGCAACCTGGCGACGAGTGAAGAATTCGACGGCGTGCAGCGTTACTTCGGTCTGAGTCGCTGGCCGGAGTTCAGTCCCGACGGCAAACGCATCCTGGTCGCCAGCATAGGGGACACACGCGGGATCACACCGGGCGCCCTCAACCTGATGGCCACCATCTTCGATCTGAAGTCCGATGGCCGACCAGGCGGACCGCTGTGGAACGTCAACTTTGGCGCCCTGACCCTGTGCCCGCGCTGGCGCCCCGATGGCAAGGCGATCCTCATCGCCCAGGGCGCGCGCGACAATCGGCTGCAAGAAATCGACCTCAGCGAGAAACCCAACGAACAAGGCTGGCTGGACGGCAAGACCATCGGCCTGGCCACCCCGGCTGACAAGCACATCCATGCTTTCCCGGCCTACGCGCCCAAAACCAAGCACGTCGCATTCTCCCTCGCCCCGCTGCATTTTGCGGTCCGCGAGCAGATCGCGCCCTTGGGCTACCGTCCCTGGAAGGACGGCAATCAGATCGTTTGGCAGGAATTGTGCGTCGGTCGTGCCGAAGCTGGCAAGGACAACGATTGGATTCAACTCACCGAAGGCGGCTACGCCAATCGAGATGCCGACTGGTTCGTGGCGCGATGATATTTCAGAATTGGCAACCGTTCACGCCGAGCCGATCTCGAATGCCACGTTTCCGGCGATTGAGTATGCACTCGCGTCAAAACGAAAGCAGGGATGCCAACGTGCGCAGGATGCGCCGTTCTGATGAAAGTCGTAGTGCAACTCCTTGTTGAAGTTGCCAACGAACCCCGGCGAAATACCTTCTGATGAACGACAACTATAATGCCCGCCGGACGACAACTAGATTTCCCGATCAGATCTGACTGGTAATCGGCGCGCAATTGCGGTTCTCCCGAATATTTGGTGATGCATCCGTATCATGTCAGCTGTCCCAATGGACTCTGGGAGCGGCTCGGATGCCGTCAGCGATCATGGATGGAACCTTTCTGCAGAACCTACTTCCGCCTGGTCTGGAATTTCAGTGCACGCATTGCGAGCTTGATGGCAACGGCGACCCGGTTGAAGGGGCCCTTCTTGCGTCAATCGCCATTTGTCCGGAATGTGGGCGTTCGTCGGAGAGGATGCATGGCCATTACACACGGCGCGTTCAGGATCTGCCATTCGGAAAGACCGCCGTCGTTTACGTGATCACGGCCCGCAAGTTTGTGTGCCAGAATCAATGCTGCACGAGGTCGATCTTCTGCGCGC
>SXGT01562241.1_pt1 | contig 25888 bp, 22 predicted proteins | sample 3176221 | NCBI WGS metagenome assembly SXGT01 (sample SAMN11356862, study PRJNA531348) | freshwater metagenome | isolation source: freshwater sample F1-120 | place: China: Fuxian Lake, Yuxi | collected 2017-12-25
CAGCTCGCCGCAAACCCCCTCCTCGGCGCCTGATGGGCGCCGGGCGCCTCTGGCGCGAGCAGCCGCAACCTTTCGCAGGCTGCAAGAGCTCTCATCACTGCCCGCGTACGGTATATACTCTTCCCGGGGGAGGGAAAACTCCTTAACCGGCCACCTGGCGGCGTCCTCCCCCCTCCCCGGCGGCAGATGAGCGCCGATGGTGAGGGAGCGTCGGCCAGGATGTCCCCATCCTGGCCGCGAGGAGTATATACTCGAAGGGCACATCACGGACGGTATAGCCTCTTCAATAAAGGCGAAATGTGGATGACCCACCTCGACCCGTAAGAAGTATGGAAAAGAACGAAGAATTACGCGCGACGGAGCGGTTGGAGCAAAACTGCCGGAGGGGAAAGCTTGTCCGATAATCGTCCCGCTGAGGAGAGCTCGGCAGAAAGAGTAGGGCGACGAGGGTTCTTTTCGCAGGGCTTCAGGCATCTGATGAAGCCAATCGCCGACATCGTCGAGAAGCGAATGGAGAGGATGGATCTGCCCACGTGGACGGAAAACTCCAGCACCTCGCTGCCGCGCCCTGTCCATCGCGGAGACTTTACGCCGTACGTCCCTCGAGGGGACGTGCCTGTTGGCTCCGGATCCACACCTCGTAGGCTCCTTCGTCCTCCCGGCGCCCTCGAAGAGGAGGCGTTCCTCTCCCGGTGCACTTCCTGCGGCAAGTGTGCCGAAGTCTGCCCGGTGCGGGCGATCGAGCTTGTTTCGAACGCTGAGCCGAGGCTTCACAACAAGCCCGTGATCGAGGCGCAGCGTCAGGCCTGTGTTATTTGCAATGACTTGGCGTGCATGAAGGCCTGCCCGACAGGGGCTCTCCAGCTGGTGGCCGCCAGCGAGATTCGCATGGGGCTGGCGGTGGTGGACTTGAACCTCTGCGTACGATCCAGGGGCGAGGACTGCCAGATCTGCGTGGACAAGTGCCCGATCGGCCCAACCGCGATCGATATTCCTTTCCCTGGCGGACCCGTGAACGTGAAAGATGCCTGCACCGGCTGCGGCGTCTGCGAGATGTATTGTCCGACGGAGCCTCGAGCTGTCGTGGTCGAGCGGCGGTAGCGTCGGGCGTGCCACCGCTTTCAACCAGGCTCTTGACCACGGGCCATGGGTCAGTGTAAAGCCCACGGGGAAGGCGCGAGAGATCCCATTCCGCTCGCAGGAAGTTGAACCCAGTAAAGGGAGCGCATGAAGAAGTACAACGTCGCGGTCCTTGGTTACGGTTGGGCTGCGGGAGCGCACATCGGGGCCATCAACGCAGGTTCACTCGCCCAGGTCACGGCCGTGGTCTCGGCCCGCCCGATCGACGCAGCCGAGCTGTCAGGCAAGCATGGCTCGAGCATTCGAGTATTTCGAAAACTCCAGGACGTGCTCGCAGACCCGGCGATTGACGTCGTCGACATCACGAGCTATCCGTGGGAGCATGCGGAGCAAGTCATTGCCGTCGCAAGGGCCGGGAAGCACATCATCTGCGAAAAGCCGTTCGTGCTTTCGCTCGAAGACCTGCGCCGCGTCGAGTCGGAGGTGAAGGCATCCGGGGTCCAGTTTTGTCTCTGTTTTGAGTGCCGCTGGTCCAGCCATTTTCTGGCGGTGAAGTCGGTGATTGACGAGGGGCTGCTCGGCAAGTTGCACTACGGTGAGGTCGACTACTACCACGGAATCGGCCCCTGGTACGGCCAGTATCGCTGGAATGTCACGAAGAAAGGCGGTGGCTCCAGCCTCTTGTCGGCCGGTTGCCACGCACTCGATGCGCTGCTTCTCTGCATGGGGGGTGATGTTGAGGAGGTGACAAGCTACGACACAAAGTCGGCGAACCCAATCTTCCAGCGGTACGAGTACCCGACGACGAGCGTGACGATCCTCAAGTTCAGCGGCGGGGCGGTCGGCAAGTGCGCCTCGGTGGTGGACTGCTTCCAGCCCTACTACTTTCATACTCACCTCGTGGGGAGTGAAGGCAGCCTCCTCGACAACAAGTTCCATTCCCAGAGGATTGTTGGACTCGAGAAGAGTCGGTGGAGTGAGCTCTCGCTCAAGCTCGTCGACTCGGGCGACGTGGGCGATCACCCCTATCAGGCGCAGTTCGATGCGTTCTTCGAAGCCCTCTCGCAAGGGAAGGCCATGCCGCTGACGAGCCTTGATGCCGCGCTCCGCACACACGAGGTAATCTTCGCCGCTGACCGCTCCGCCGAGACAGGGTGTCCCGTGAAGCTTCAGGATGTGCGCCCTTGAGCGCAAGTCTTCACGAAGCATTCGTGGACGCGGAGGTCGTCGGTCAACTCCGGGTGAAAGGTGGCCAGGAGGAGGTTGCCGCATTCGACGAGTACGGGGAGGCCGCCATGGATCCCGAGAGCTCTTGCGGGCGGGTCCAACTTGACGATGCGAGGCGCCCGGATGAATACGCCGTGAAAGGGTCGCTCCAGCGGCTCGAGCGTGAGCTCGGCCGTGAAGCTGTCGATCTGGCTACCGTAGGCGTTTCGAAGAAGCTCAACAGGGGCAGCCTCGAGACGCGGTGGCTGCCCCTGACCCCTGCCAAGGAGGATCGATCCGGCGCAGGTTCCAAAGCAGGGGAGACCACTCAGGGCAAGCAGGCGCAAGGGCTCGAAAAGGCCATACTCTCGGGCGAGAAGGGACATCACCGTGCTCTCGCCACCGGGCAAGATGAGCCCGGCGAGCGATTCGAGATCTCCGGGCTTTCGAACCTCACGCGACTTTACTCCAAGGCGTTCCAGCGCTCGAAGGTGCAGGTGGTAAGAGCCCTGGATCGCAAGAACCCCAATCGGGCCGGCGGGTTCGTTCATGCGTTGAGCTCTGGCGGCGCCGTCACCAGCCGCGTTCTTGTAAGCGGTTCTCGGGAGGAATCGTGCTCAACTCTATCCCTTGCATGGGGGATCCGAAATCCTCCATGACGTGAGCGAGCTCCGCGGGATCCTTCCAGTGGGTGACTGCCCTGACGATCATTCTTGCCGTGGCCGCTGGATCTCCCGACTTGAAGATTCCGGAGCCAACAAAAACAGATTCAGCGCCCAGGGCCATCATGAGTGCGGCATCCGCCGGCGTCGCGACGCCCCCGGCAGCAAAATTGGGCACCGGGAGCTTGCCAGTCTCGGACACCTGCCGGACCAACTCGTAGGGAGCCTGCAAGTCCTTCGCGGCATGCATGAGCTCCTCCGGGCGAAGCTGACTCAACCTTCGGATCTCGGATTGTATCAGCCGCAAGTGTCGCACTGCCTCGACGATATTGCCCGTGCCCGCCTCGCCCTTCGTGCGGATCATGGCAGCGCCCTCGCCGATCCGACGCAAGGCCTCGCCCAGGTTTCGGGCCCCGCAGACAAAGGGCACCCTGAAGGCGTGTTTGTCGATGTGGTTTTCCTCATCGGCGGGCGTCAGGACCTCGCTTTCGTCAATGTAATCGACCTTGATCGCCTCGAGCACCTGTGCCTCGACGAAGTGGCCGAGGCGCGCCTTTGCCATGACGGGGATGCTGACGGTGCTCTGAATCTCACGGATTCTTTGAATTGGTGCCATGCGGGCGACCCCGCCTTCGCGGCGGATGTCGGCAGGAACTCGCTCCAGTGCCATCACAGCCGAGGCGCCGGCAGCCTCCGCTATGCGGGCTTGATCTGCGTTGGTGACGTCCATGATGACACCACCCACCAACATGCGGGCGAGGCCGACTTTTTCTTCCCAGTGTTTCGTCTTCATTGAAGTAGGTTTCTGTCCGTGGATCTCTAAACTCCGCGCATCCACTTGTGCCCGGAAGCGCCAATATCTTACGCAGAATGCTGGGGTGGTCCAGAGGAAAGCCTCCCGGCGTGTGCATACACGGTGAACGAGCCTCCTCTGACGAACCCGCACAGGGTAATCCCGGCCTGCTCTGCAAGCTCCACCGCAAGACTAGAGACGCCCGAGACTGCTGCGACAAGCTCGATTCCAGCGCGGTAAGCCTTCTGGACGATCTCGAAGCTCACCCGGCCGCTTACAACCAGGCCGTGTTTGCCAAGTGGGACCCTGTCCGAGGAGACCGCCCAGCCGACAGCCTTGTCGACCGCGTTGTGACGACCGACGTCCTCCTCGACGATGAGCAGGCGGCCCTGCAAGTCGAAGATACCGGCAGCATGGAGGGACCCCGTTGCCTCGAACAACTTCTGGCCGCCGCGAAGCTGCTCGGGTATGTTCGCAACAACGGCTCTCGGGAAAGGGTTTTGCGGTGGTGCCTCAGGTTGCGTCGATCCCGCTCTCCTCCAGGGCGTCAGCGCAAGCACCTCCTCGATCGTACGCTTGCCGCAGACTCCGCAGCTTGAGACCGAAGGGCCAAGCCGAGCTTGCGCTGCATCTGGCGCCCTTAGCACGACTCCGGTGGCCGGGATCAAGTCCACGACGTTGTCCTCACTGAAATTATCAACAGCTCTGCTGGTTTTCGAACGCATGGTTCGGGCGCACAGGGCCAGCGAACCCACCTCGGCAGCGCTTTCGATCCAGCCCTCGGTGAGGAAGAATCCGAGGGCAAGGTGGCGGTCGCGCCCAGGGGTACGCATGAGCGTGGCGCAGGCCACCCCGTTGATTCGAAGCTCCATGGGCTCCTCAACCACGACCCAATCGTGGTGACAACCTACTGAAGCAGGCGAGCTGCGGGAGCAGGGAATACCACGAATGCCAGCATCGAAGTAGGCGGGAAGCATGGCCCCAGGATAACCGAATACAAGTGAAAATAGGTCGGGAAGAAGCGGCCGGAGCGGCGATCAGCCCTGTAGGCTGAGGTCATGCCGCGGCCCCGTGACCGGGGATTCGCCTTGTGCGCGGCACACTTCGAGAGCCTTGCGGAACTTCTCCTCGACGCTCTTCATGCTGAAAGGCTTCACGATGTAGCTGTGCGCACCTAGACTTTTCGCTCGCTCCAACGTATCCTTTTCACCCAACGCGCTGCAAATGATCGTCGGGATGTGAGCGATCGAAGGGTCCTCCTTCTTGAGGCCCAGGAAGGTGAGCCCGTCCATCTCTGGCATCATCAGATCGAGAAAGATCATGTTCACAGGTTTTTTCTTGAGGCGCTCAAGGGCTACCTTTCCGTTCGACGCCTCGATGATTTCGAGGCCGCCCACTTCCAGATCCTCGCTGAGGATCTTCAGGCCCAGCGACTTGAGAAACTTGACCAAGATGGTGCGCATGAGTGGTATGTCGTCAATAACAAGTATCGTCATTCGCTGGCTCATGGAAGTCTTTCCTTCGGTTCCGACACACGCAGCCGCATCCTTAGTCCCGCCGGCGTGATTCTCCGTCTCTATCGGCAATTCGTGAAGGACTTCTTGCGCTTCTCGGAGCCCTGGCAAGAATTGTTCGGGCTCCGAGGGAGGCTTGCTGGTGGGGGAGGCCGGGAGGGTCGTCTCAACTTGCCTCGTCCCCGGATTCCCTGGAAAGCAAGGCTTCGACAGCCTCTCGAGGAGATTTTTTCTGGAAGAGAACCGCGTTGACTTCCATGGTTATCGGCAGGTAGACGCCGAGTGTTCTTGAAAGTGAGGTGAGAGAGCGCGCGGTCTCGACTCCCTCGGCCACCGTGGAGGTCGAACGCAGAATCTCATCGAGCGTCTCTCCCCTGGCAATTCGAACGCCGACCGTGTGGTTCCGGGAAAGACCACTCGTGCAGGTGGCGATCAGGTCTCCCATACCGGCGAGGCCAGCAAACGTCTCTGCTCGGGCTCCCAGGGCCTCACCGAGTCGGGTCATCTCCCGCAGCCCACGGGTCAGAAGACCAGCCCGGGTGTTATCCCCGAAGCCAAGCCCGTCAGCGATCCCCGCAGCCAGTGCGATTACATTCTTTGTCGCTCCCGCAACCTCAACTCCCACGGGGTCCATCGATGTGTAGACACGGAATCGAGGTCCGCCGAGAAGGCGTTGTACTTCCAGGCCGATATCTCTCGGGATTGAAGCGGCCACCACCGCGGCCGGCAGATTTCTGGCGACCTCCTCGGCATGGCTCGGCCCGCTCAGAACTCCCACTCTGGATCCCTTCAGCACGGCGGAAATCACGCGGGATGGCAGCTCGAAAGTTGCACGTTCGAAACCTTTCGAGCAGCTCACAACCGTTGGAGAGTCGGGAAGCTCGGCCCGGATCGCGCTCAAAGTCGTGCGAATGAACTGGGTGGGCACCACGCAGAAGATCGTGGAGACGCCCTGCGAGAGCGCTCTGGCCGAGGATGCGACGCGGACGGAGTCGGGTAATTTCAAGCCGGGCAGGAACTTTGGATTCTCTCGCGTACGCTCGACTTGCTCGGCGTAGCTTGCATCGTGGCCCCAGATCCGGACTTCCAGGCCTTTTTGGGCCAGGAGGATCCCTATCGCGGTGCCCCACCCACCATTTCCAAGAACCAGGACCGGCGGCTCAGTCATCTCCAACTCCTCGCGGGGGAGGAAGACCTCCACCGCACCGGGCGCCTCCGGCGCAGCAGAACTTCTGGCGCCCTCGCAGGGTAGGCTTCAACATGTCTCATTCGTGGCCGCGTGAGCCAGGCCTACTCACTCCAAAGCGGTGCTCCTCGCCCCGCAGGAGCCGGGCGAGATTCGAACGATGCCGCAAGATGAGCAACAACGACACGCCTGCGGTAAAGCCGAGAAGCAAGCCGAATCCGCTGGGGCGATTTCTTTCGATAATAAAAACGACGATGGGTAGCGCCAACACGGACACGCTCGAGGCGATCGACACGGTGCGTGTCGTGAGGTAAAAGCCGAGCCACACCGCTCCCACCAGAAGGGTCGAAAGCCAGGAAAGCCCCGCCATGACTCCGAACGTCGTCGCCACACCCTTTCCACCTCGAAAGCCCAGATAGATGGGGAATACATGCCCCACAATGGCGGCCAGACCCAGGAAAATCGCGGGAGAGCCCTCTTTCCAGAGCTGCCCTGTGCCCGTCTTGCTTTCGAGCCATGGGGCCACAAGTACCGGCACGAGTCCCTTCGAGAAGTCGAGCGAGAAGGCTACAATTCCCCACTTGCGACCGCAGGCTCTCGAGAGATTGGTGGCACCAACATTCTTGCTTCCAAGTTGTCTGATGTCGACTCCGAGGCTGAGGCCCAGGAGAAGAGCGAATGGAATGCTTCCGAGGAGATAAGCCGCCAGGAGCGCCGTACTCGGCCAGAGTTCAGGTGCCATTGCGAGCCCGAGGCCTTCTGAGCGCCAAGACACAAGACTCCTGCGATCGATTTTTTCTTTTCACTCTCGAACTGTCCTTGCTATAAGGCGAGGGCATTATAGCTTTCTGCAAGAAGGTTTAGCCAGGCTCTGAGTACTCATGCTTTACCAGGGTCCTGGAGGTGGCGAGAGTTCAGCCTGGCGAGCGTCAGAACGCTTGTGGAAAACTATGAGGCCTGTGCGAAGAACGCGTCCTCAAGGAAACCCTTGGGGATCTGTGTTTTCTGGTTTGTACAAGTCCTTTAGTTGGATTGGAGGTTTGGTTTTCCATGACCCTGGAATTTAAGGCCACGACGTCTCCTGCCGATGTCATTCGGCTCTTCAAGGAGAACAGTGTTCGCATCGTTGACTTGCGTTTCATAGATTTTCCCGGCGCTTGGCAGCATTTTTCCGTCATGGCCAACCGCATCGACGAGGACGCCTTCGAGAACGGTCTCGGATTTGATGGTTCCAGCATCCGGGGGTGGCAGGGCATTCAAGAGAGCGACATGCTCGTGATCCCTGACGCCACGACAGCCTTCCTCGATCCCTTCACCAAGGAGCCAACTGGCGTCCTTTACTGCACTATCCAGGACCCCATCACGCGGGAGGATTACACTCGCGATCCCCGGAACATTGCAAAGAAGGCCGCGGCCTACTTGAAGTCGACGGGAATCGCTGACATTGCGTTCTTTGGCCCGGAGGCGGAATTCTTCATTTTTGACGATATCCGTTTCGAGACGGCGTCCAACAAGAGCGCCTACTACATCGACTCGAACGAGGGCGTCTGGAACACCGGGCGTGAGGAAAGGGAATGTTCCACCTCCCCGTCCCGCAACTTGGGCTACAAGATCCGTCACAAGGAAGGCTACTTTCCGGTCCCTCCGAGCGACACTCTGCAGGACCTTCGTACCGAGATGGTGCTCACCCTCGAGCGGTGCGGTGTGCCGGTGGAGGTCCATCATCACGAGGTGGCCACGGCCGGCCAGTGTGAGATCGGCATGCGTTTCCAGCCGCTCGTGAAGATGGCAGATCAACTCATTCTCTACAAGTACGTCATTCGCAACGTAGCCCGAAGAGCGGGCAAGTACGCATGTTTCATGCCGAAGCCGCTTTTCCAGGACAACGGAAGTGGCATGCACGTCCACTTCTCGCTCTGGAAGGACAAGACTCCACTCTTTGCTGGCGACAAGTACGCTGGCCTCAGTGAGATGGGTCTGCACGCGATTGGCGGCATTCTCAAGCACGCTGCCGCGATCGTCGCCATCACGAACCCGACCACCAACTCGTATCGTCGACTGGTGCCGGGCTACGAGGCTCCGAATCGCCTTGCGTACTCGAGCCGTAACCGCAGTGCGGCCGTCCGCATACCGATGTACTCGACGAGCCCCAAGTCGAAGCGCCTCGAGTTCCGCTGTCCGGATCCGAGCGCCAACCCTTACCTCGCGTTCTCAGCCATCCTCATGGCTGCTCTCGACGGCATCCAGAACAAGATCAAGCCAGGCGATCCGATGGACAAGGATATTTACGACTTGCCGCCGGAAGAGGACAAGAAGGTTCCGACCACCCCGGGCTCCCTCGACGAAGCCTTGAACAACCTCGAAAAGGACCACCAGTGGCTTCTCAAGGGCGATGTCTTCACCGATGATGTGCTGACGACGTGGATTGACTACAAGCGCCGGAAGGAAGCTGACCAGGTCCGTCTCCGCCCGCATCCCTACGAGTTCATGCTCTACTCGGACATCTGAGTTCCGAGTAAGTCCACGCATTATCGAGTCAGTGCACAACTGAAAAGTCCGTCTGAAGAATTGACCCGTCTGGGTGCGCACCCTTGCCGCCCAGACGGGTCGAGTTTTTTGAGCAGCTCTTGACCGAAGACCGAAAATCTCGCCGGTCGGCGATGCGTAGCCGGCCGGCTTTTTTTTGGGGTACTTCGGCCGTGTACGGCTTCGGATTGGGGCCGGCGCTTCCGATAGAGAAGGCAGCATGTCTCCCATCGGTAACCTTTTTTTCTCGCCAATCCTGGGTATCGCGGAGCTCAAGTCTCACGATCCGGGCGGGGGCGTGCATCTCATTGAGCCCAGCTCCGCTCTCTTCAAGCGCTTCTTCCTGGGATGCTTGCTCCTCCTGGTGGCGCTGCTTCTTGTGGCAGCCTCAAGAAGGCTTCGAAGGGGCCAGTATAGAGTGGCTCAGGACAAGCGAAGGATAGACGATTTTCTCGCGAGCAGGAACTTCACCGAATCGGAGCTGGCCCTACTTGAAGACATCGTCCGCTCGAGCGGCGAGTCTCGAGATCGTGTTACCAGGCTTGTCTTGAGCTTTGACCGTGGTGTGGATCAGTATCTCGAAGAGCGCCCGGAAATGAGCGGGGAGGACCGTCTCCATCGCCTCCGGCGGCTCAAGAGCCTCCGGGCGAAGCTTTCTCTCGATCGCGTTGCCCCCTGCGTTCCCCTTCTGTCCACCCGCGAGCTCGTGCCAGGCCAGGAGCTGCTCTGTCGTGCCTTGCCGAGTGATCGTGGCGAAGTCCTCCTTGGCACCCTCCGCGACCTTGACGACTCCGGCTTGTTCGTGGAGTTTCCCGAGGTTGCGGAGTCTCGTGGCAAGCTTGTTGACCCAACCGCCAAAAAGCTTGAGGTCTACTTCTTGCGCCGCAGCGACGGCGGTTACCGGTTCTGCACACGGATCCTCTCGGAGGCGACCCCCAGCGCCGCCGAGGCTGGCCAAGTGATCTGGCTGCTGGCACATCCACGGAAGCTTTCCCGCGAGCAACGCCGCAACTTCTTCCGGATTCCGGTGCACGAGAACTTGCGATTCGCATTCATTCCACATTCTCTGGGCGGCTCGGTGTACCATGCACCAGGCCTCAATTCCATCACTCTCGAGCGAGAGGGGCGAATCGTCGACCTGAGTGGGGGTGGATGCCGAGTGGTTGCGGAAGGGGCTCCGGTGCGACCCGAGGATGCCATTGTCTTGCGCCTCCCCTTCCTTGAGGAGCCCTTCAACCTTGATGTCCTGGTCGCCCGTTGCGCCAAGATCTACAGAACGAACGCGGAGTTCGGTTTTAACTTCGAGAACCTGTCGGATCAGGTCCAATCTGCCATTGTTCGCCATGTGGAGACAGTGCACAGGCGGCTGAGGGCGAGGGTCGTGGAAAGAGTGTGAAGGAGACGTCTGGATCGAGACGTATGGGCTTGGCCGTGATAGCATTTCCGGCATGCTCGACCCTTCCTCCTGCGCCCGACTCCAAAACTGGGGGTTTGTCGACCCAGCCTTTCTGGACGAGCGGTTCTTGCGGCTCGCGTCCCTGCTCGAGGAACTCGAGAGCTGTGTTGTCGCCTACTCCGGCGGCGTTGACAGCACGTTCCTCCTCTGGGTGGCGCGAAGGGTCCTGGGCGGCCGAGCGATCGGCGTGTTGGCGATCTCGGAGAGTCTTGACCGTAGCGAGTTGGAGGGCGCCAGGCGCACTGCGTCGTTGATGGGTGTCGCTCTTGAGGTCCTGGAGACCCATGAGTACCAGAATCCCGACTACCTGAGGAACGATGGCGCGCGCTGTTATCACTGCAAGACCGAGCTTTTCAGAGTCATCAAGGATTTCGCTCGATCCAGGGGCATCCTGCACGTGCTCGACGGCTCGAACGCGGAGGATATGGATGACTTCCGCCCCGGCCTCAGGGCTCGTAATGAACAGGGCGTGCGCAGCCCACTTCTGGAAGCGGGGCTTTTGAAGGTGGCGATCCGCCGCTTCTCACAGGCCGCCGGTCTTCCAACCTGGGATAAACCGGCTGCCCCATGCCTCTCCTCGCGCATTCCCCATGGAACTCCCGTCACGGCCGAGAAGCTCCGCCAGATCGAGGCTGCCGAGGCGGCTCTACGCGAACTGGGCTTTCGTGTCGTGCGTGTGCGGCATCACGAGCAGGTGGCGCGTGTGGAGGTGCCGATGGAAGACTTCGCTCGTTTGCTGGAGTCCGACGTACGCCTCAAGGTCCTACAAGCCATCCACCAGGCAGGCTTCTTGTTCGTTGCCCTGGATCTGGATGGCTTCCGCTCGGGCAGCTTGAACGCGGCCCTGAGCCCGGAACAGAGAGCTCGGGCGGGTCACCTGGTGTCGATTACAGAGCTTGGCAAGCTCTCTTGAGCGGTGGGCATGGGGTCTCCTGTGGCTATTGCCCGGCCGTTGTCGCCGGATGATCTCCGGGGTATCAGGTTTTCCCCTTGTCGGGGGCGTCAACCTCCCGTAGCATGCCGGGTTTCCGTCCGAAGGAGCGGGAAAAAGTTGCACGTGGATTGACCCAGACCGAGTTGCGAAAACACATATTGGAAGGGGCAAGCTGCACGCCATGATCATCACGATCGATGGCCCCGGCGGCTCCGGGAAGAGCACGATTTCCCGGACCCTGGCGCGGCGGTTGGGCCTTCAGCACCTGAATTCAGGCTTCATATATCGGGCCGTGACGCTGCTGGTGCTTGAATCAGGTGGCGCCTTCGATGACCACGACAAGGTCGCAGGCCTGATTCAAGGCATGAATCTTCTATTCAGGGAAGATCCTGATCGAACGCGGGTCTTCATCGCTGATCGTGATGTGACCGACCGCTTGAAGGATCCCGACGTTACGCCTCAGGTCTACAAGGTTGCCAATGATCCTTTCTACCGCACCCTTCTCGTGGACTTGCAGCGCCGCTGCGCGGCACCCCCGGGGGTGGTGGCGGAAGGTCGCGACATGGGCACGGTGATCTTTCCTCACGCCGATTTCAAGTACTACCTCGACGCAACCCCCGAGGAGCGAGCTCGCCGTCAGCACCGAGACCTGGAGTCGAGGGGGCATTCGCAGAGCTACGCTGACGTCCTTGCGGAAGTCTTGGATCGGGACGCACGGGAGCGCAATCGCCTCGTGGCGCCGCTCCGCGTGCCAGAGGGAGCCACCGTGATCCACACGGACACCCTGGCGGTGTTGGAGGTTGTGGAGCGCATCTTGCTGCAGGTCACCAGTGGTGCGCGGGGAGGGGCCGCTACATAATGGCCGCAGAGAAGAATCAGACCCACGGCTCGGCCCGGGTCTTCGATCCAGCTCAACGGGAAGAGCTGCCACGGTACATTCGTGACAGGGACAGCGGCATGGCCATGGGCTGGTTCTATGCGCTCAGCGTCTTTTTGAGCCGTGTGGCGGCGCTTACGCTCTTTGAGATTCGCATTTTTAACGCGAAGCGGGTCCCTCGATCCGGCGCGGTGATCCTCGCCGGGAATCATCAGAGCTTGCTCGATCCCTGGCTTCTCGGGCTCAGCCAGCTTCGACGGGCCTGTTACCTCGCCCGCGACAGCCTTTTCAGCGTGCCTGTCCTCGGGTTCTTGCTCCGTCAATACGACTCGGTGCCCGTGGCCCGAGAGAGCACCTCGGCCCGGCATTCTCTGGAAATCTGTGTCAAGGTGCTCGAGAAGAAACGAGCCCTGATCCTTTTCCCGGAGGGCACGCGCTCTCAAGACGGGAAGCTTCAGCCTCTCAAGCGAGGAATTTCGCTCATCGCGAAGATGTCGGATGCGCTGGTGGTGCCCGTCCTGGTGCGAGGCGCGTACGACTTGTGGCCTCGCACGCAGAAGCTCCCCTGCGTGGGTCAGGTAAGCCTGTATTTCGGCAATGGATTTCGTCTGGATCGTTCACAATCGGCGGACACTTTCGTGGCTCGTCTGGAGGCCTCCTACCGTGAGTTGGCTTTCGAGGTGGGGGCTCACGCGATGCTGCCCGAGGTTTCCAGGGCGGAAGGGGGTGCGGTCGTCGCGCTGCCTTCCATGAAGAACGGGGAGCCTCCGGGGCTTCCTGAGGCCGTGGGCTCGAGAGCTTAGGCCTCGACCCGCACAGAGACTGATGCATGGGGTCTTCCTCCGGAGAAGGCTCAAAGGAACCCAACGACTATGGCAACCAATCCCCTCGTCAAGCAGTTCGACATTAGCCGTGACGAGCTCGAGCGTCAAGTCAAGGCCGCCCTGAGCTCGGCGGCTTCGGACGACATGACCGAAGTCTACAATCAATCCGTCAAGAATTTTGAGGCGGAAAGCATCCTGCGGGGGAGGATCGTCAACATCGTCAACAATGACGTCATTGTTGACATCGGCTACAAGTCCGAAGGTGTTATTCCCCTCGACCAGTTCGAAGACCCGTCCAAGGTCAAGGAGGGAGACGAGGTCGAGGTGCTTCTTGAGTCCGTGGAGGACGACAGCGGCATGATCGCCCTCTCGAAGCGCAAGGCCGACCGCATTCGCGGTTGGGAACGTGTCATCGAGACCTACAAGGAAGGCGACGTGGTCAGGGGGCGCGTAAGCCGCAAGATCAAGGGTGGCCTTCTGCTCGAAATCGGTGTCCCGGTCTTCCTGCCCGCCTCCCAGATCTCCATTCGCCGTACGGGCGACATTGTCGAGTTCATTGGGCAGGAGCTTGAGTGCAAAATTATCAAGATCGATGAGGCGCGCATGAACATCGTCGTCTCGCGCAGGAAGCTCCTGGAGGAGCAACGCGAGTCGCAAAAACGCGACCTCCTGAACGACATCGAGCTTGGCCAGGTTCGAAAAGGCGTCGTGAAGAACATCACGGACTTTGGTGCCTTTGTCGATCTCGGTGGCATTGACGGTCTCCTCCACATCACCGACATGAGCTGGGGCCGCATCAACCACCCATCCGAGGTCCTCAAGATCGACGAGGAGATCGAGGTCAAGGTCCTCAAGGTCGACAAGGACAAGGAGCGCATCTCACTGGGGCTCAAGCAGAAGCAAGACAGCCCATGGGCCAACATTGAGACGAAGTTCCCAGTCGGCTCGCGGGTCAAGGGCAAGGTGGTCAACGTCCTGACCTACGGCGCCTTTGTGCAGCTGGAAGACGGCGTCGAGGGCCTTGTTCACATCTCCGAAATGTCCTGGACCAAGCGCATCAATCACCCGAACCAGGTCGTCGCTCCTGGCGACGATATTGAGGTGGTCGTTCTGGAGATCAAGAAGGAGAAGCAGGAAATTTCCCTCGGCATGAAGCAGGTGGAGGTGAACCCCTGGACTCGGGTCGAGGAGAAGTATCCCGTGGGCACCATTGTCGAAGGAAAAGTGCGCAATCTGACGAACTACGGCGCCTTTGTGGAGATCGAGGACGGCATCGACGGGCTGCTCCACGTGGCCGACATGTCCTGGACCCGCAAAGTCATCCACCCCAGCGAGATGGTCAAGAAGGGCGATGCCTTGAAGGCAATCGTCCTCCAGGTCGATCAGGAGCGCAAGCGCATTGCTCTCGGCATAAAGCAGCTTGACGAGGACCCCTGGACCACCCGCATACCAGAGAAGTACGAGGTGGGGACTGTGGTTGGCGGCGAGGTCACCAAGATCACGAACTTCGGCGTTTTCGTCAAGCTGGACGATGATCTTGAAGGTCTCCTCCACATCTCCGAGCTCGCCAACCGCAAGGTGACGACCCCGGAGGAAGTGGTGAAGGTGGGCGACGAGGTTGCCGTGAAGATCATCAAGATCGATCCCGAGCAGCGGAAGATTGGGCTCAGCCTGAAAGACGTCTCTCAGGACGAGCGGGAGAACGTGATTGAGGATTATCGGGCTCGCAAGGCCTTGATGCCTCAGCCCCCGCCGAGGTCGCAAGAGGAGTCCAATCAAGAGGCTCAGCAGGACGAGCCGGGGCAGGCGCCACTAGCTCATGCGGAGCCGGTAACCGCCGCCGACACTTCTCCGGAGACCACAGGGTAACAACCCGTGGATGTTTCCGCCGACCCCGGATTGCCGAGGATGAAGGCCAGCCCCGTCTTTTTTGACGCGGCTGGCCTTTTGTATGTCCACGCCGGTGTGCGTGAGAGCTGCCCCGTGCGTGGCACCAGGACCGGCGGGAAGATGAAATCGGAGGAGCAATAGCATGCAAAGGGCTCTGGGTATCGCCCTCCTTGCCGTGACGCTCGCAGTTGCTGCCTGGCGAGCCTTCAGTGGGGTGGTCAGTGGTGAAGGTTCCGACCCGGAAGTGAAGCCCACTGCGGAGGTCTTGCAGGGAATTCGGCTGCTCCTCTCGCTCGACCCGAGGGAATCGGCGCATGGTGAGGCCCTTCTGAAACGTCTCGGCCTGTCCATCGTGCCCCAGCTCAGGTACTGGGTTCGCAAGATGCAGACTGAGCTGGAGAGGGTGGGAGTGGTTCTCCATGCGATCGAGGGGCGATCGGGAACGAGTCTGTCCGCGGAGAGGCTCTCCGTCAGCCAGTTCTTCCACCTGAAGCTCCTCGAGGCGCAGGCCTTCTCCCGCCAAGGCGAGCACATGAAAGCGCTTGAAGTGGCTGGCGCTCTCCTCCTTCTCGACCCGGCCACCCCTCTTGCCTGGGACCTGCGGAGGCTTGCCAGGCGATCCAGGGAGCAGATGATGTCGAAGGAGGTGCTTGAGCCTTCGATCGAGGCGGAAAAGTTGGTGTACGAGGTTGGAGAGGAGCCCAAGATCACGTTTCGGCTCGTGAATCATCAGGAAAGCGAAGCTGTCATCGAGGTCCACAAGGGGGTTCTGGGCGAGGTGGACGCGACAGTCACCATTGTTCTCATCGATGGTAGCTCGAGGCGCAACCAGATCCGACTTCGACTGCAAGCTCCCGCCGAAACGAGGCGGATTGTGATCCAGCCGAAGAAAGCATGGGAACAGAAGGTGCCGTTTTCGCCGATGGACGATGTGCCCCTGGGCGGGGCCGTCGCGCGCGTTCAAATCGGCGGGCGATTTCGGCCGACCGACTGGCGAGTCGACGGTTCAGCCGATCTTGGTAGCCTCGGTATGAACTTGAGCGAAGCAGAGCTGTGGATTGTTCCTCCAGGCGAGGCGTCGCAGTCCGAGAGCCCCCTGGAGAAGCTTGCTGCCGCCTCCTTTTTCAAGAAGGAGCAGCCCTTCTTCGTCGGTGGTCAGCTCGCAGTCTGGGCTGCGGAGAGAGACGCTCATTTCAACGAAAAGCTCATCGAGACGCTTCTCGGATCGGTGGACGAACTCGACCCACCCCTCCTGAAACTCGCGGTGCGTTTTCTTCAAGAAATCACCGGTGAAAACATGGAAGCGGACCCGGCCAGATGGAAATTGTGGTGGCAGAAGACCAAGAAATGAACTTGGGGAACAGCACCGGCTGGAACAGGCCCCCTGGAGCGGTATCTGTTTCCCGAGGGGCTCCTCGGTTGCCGGAGCACGCGCACTGGCCGGGTTCAAGCTCTCACGTCATCGGCTCACACACGCGGGGCTTTCCATCGAGAATCCTGAGGCGGCCCTCGGCAAAGATGCGGATGGCCTCGGGGTAGGCAATGCATTCTTCCCCAAAGACGCGGGCTGCGAGGTCGTGTACTGAATCCTTTGGGTGGACGGGGACGACTCGCTGAATCACGAGCGGCCCTTCGTCGTACCTGGCCGTGACAACATGCACCGTACAACCGGAGAATTGGGCTCCTGACTTGAGAACCGCCTCGTGCACTCGGTCGCCATAGAAGCCCTTCCCTCCGAAAGCCGGCAAGAGGCTGGGGTGAATGTTGAGGATGCGGCCCTCATATCGAGGGGGGAAACTGTAAAGTTTGAGGAATCCAGCAAGGCATACAAGGTCGACCTGCGCCTCGTCGAGGGCTTGCGTGACATCCTCCGAAAAAGTCCACGAGTGCACAGAAAAATCGACCACCTTGCATGGAATTCCGAGCCGCCTGGCGCGCTCGATGCCCCCCGCCTTCGCCGAGCTCGAGACCGAAACAACGATCCTGGCAGGGAGCGACCCGCTTCGGATTCGCTCCTCTATATTTTCGAGCGTGCGCCCGCCCCCGGAGAAGAGGATGCCGAGGCGCAGGGGGCGCACGCTGGATTCCATGGTCAAAGGTTTTCCCTGGAGACTATCCCGGAAGTCCATCCTGCCCTCGGCCGGCTTTCAAGTCGCTCGGCCTCGGGCCAACGGATTGGCTCCCGGGGCTTGCACTCACTGGATGTCCCGGAGGCTGTGAATGATTCGCGAGACGAGCCCATAGGCTTTCGCCTCCTCGGCGGAGAGCCAGCAATCGCGGTCCGTGTCTCGCTCCACCTTCTCGAGGGAGTTTCCAGTCTCGAGAGCGATGAGCTGGTTGGCACGATGGCGTAGTTTCAGGATCTCCTCTGCTGTAATCTCCAGATCCGTGACACGTCCTCGCCCGCCCCCAGAGGGCTGGTGGATCATGATTCGGGAGTTCGGGAGGCAGAGCCGTCGCTCCCTTGGAACAGCCAGCAGGATCAGCGACCCGGCCGAGGCGTTGAGCCCGACTGAGATGTTGATCACAGGCGCCTTGATGAAGCGGATGAGATCGTGGATCGCAAAACCGTCGTCCGCCGAGCCTCCAGGCGTGTTGATATAAAGTTTGATCGGCTTTTCGCTCTGTGAGTCAAGCCAGAGGAGTTGAGCGAGGATGCGATGCGTCAGCTTGGGGGTCACGGGCTCGCTGATCACAATGGTCCGCTCGCTCTTGAGAAGATCCATCGCGACGAAGGACTCCTTCTCCGTGCGCTCCTCGTTCTTCTCCTCTTCCTCGTCGTCGTCGTCCTCCTCACCGTCCGCGTTACCGAGGTGGGCAGCGCGGACCTTGCGAAGTTCCTCTTCGAGCTGGTCAAACATGAATCGTTGATCCTTCCTTGAATGGAGTGTCAATGGGCACCTCTGATTTGTAATTTCGGAGCTGCGGGTTCGTTTATCCAACGAATACCGGGTAATGCTCAATAAAATGGCGCACGAGCGCCGTTATCTTTGGTTCCGATTCGCCGGCAACCCTCAAGATCTCCTTGATATTGACTGGCTTCAGCGCATCGGGCAAGCAGAGGTCTGTGATACACGAAATGCCGACCACCTTGAGGCCTGCATGCACGGCCACGATCACCTCCGGCACCGTGGACATTCCGACGGCGTCGGCGCCGATGGCTCGAAGCATTCGATACTCGGCCCTCGTTTCGAGGCAGGGGCCTGTGAGCGCGGCATAGACTCCTCGCGTGGCGCGGATGCCGCACTTGAGAGCCAGGGACTCAAGCGCCGAGACGAGCTTTAGATCATAGGGCTCGCACATGTCAGGGAAGCGTGGGCCGAGGGCATCGTCATTGGGACCCACCAGTGGATTAACGCCCATGAGGTTCAAGTGATCCGAAATCACCATGATGTCCCCTGTGCGGAAGTGGGGGTTGAGTCCGCCAGCGGCGTTCGAGAACACCGCGCACTCGATGCCCAGCGCCTTCAAGACGCGGACGGGTAACGTGATCTCCTCGAGCGAGTAGCCCTCGTAGAGGTGGTATCGTCCTTCGAGAGCGGCCACCGGCTTGCCACCGAGTGTGCCCAGGATGAGCGTGCCACTGTGCGACGTGACCCTCGGATCCGGAAACCATGGAATCTCTTTGTAGGCAATGCGGGTTTCGACCTGGACCTCCCCGACGAGCCCACCGAGGCCGGTGCCGAGGGTGATCCCAAAACGTGGGACGACCCGCGTGCGCGCCCGGATCGCGCTCGCGGCCTCCTCAACCTTCTCTCGCAGAGTGAGCATGGGTTACACTCCTCGCGAGGGAGGAATACATCCCCCGCACCGGCAGCTTGGCGGCATTCTCCCCCGCCTCGGCGCTCGAGAAGCGCCGGGCGCCTCCGGCGCCGATTGTGGATGAGCCCTGGTCAAGATGTCCGAATCATGGCTGCACGGCGTATATCTCAACAGTTTGGTCAGCACTTGTATCAGTTCGTTTGCTGAAAAACCTTCGATCCGAAACCACTTGTCGCGGGCAGCCTCTCCCGAGTGAATCCGCACCTGCGAATTCCTCGCTCCCAGGTGTCGGGCCAGGGTCTCCGCAATGGCCTCGTTGGCCTTGCCTTTCTCGGGTGCGGCCGTGACAGCCACCTTTAACGCATCGCCATGAACGCCGACAATCCTGTTCCTCGACGCCCCTGGCTGAGCTCGCACCTTGAGGAGTACGGCGCCGGAAGCCTCTCGAAAAGCCGGGAGAGTATAGGAGGCGGATTCATCCATTGCAATCGGTCAGACCATGGGGTCATGGCACACGGACCCAAGTGGACCAGATTGTAACAGGCCGCGCCGCGATCATCTTGCTCCACGGACTGGACCGCATTATCCTCAAACCCGCATTGCCGGCACAATACACATGACAATACACATGGAAGTCTCACCGAAGGAAGTGATCACATGGCCAGAAACTGTCCCATCACGAAGGATGCGTTCTTTGCAAGAGCTGAACCCCTGAAGCTTTAGATCAACGGTGTCCCCATGGTCGCCGAGCCGAAAGGGTTCTCGACAGGATCCTTCGGCTGGTACCTGAACGGAAAGGTCACCCTGACCATCGACGGCAAGGCGGTGCCCGTGCAAATTGGAGCGAACTTCACGGTGGTGGGATCCAAGGAGGCGGCTGCAGAGCGCTGAGGCCACCAACTACCGCTGGTGACCGGCTGGTGGTTCCTGAAGAGAGGCGCTGGCGGCGCGTTCGAGAGCTATCGCGTGCTCCGGGCCCGCCTCACCGCGGCCTTGAACTCGTCAATCTGCGGCTGGAGGATCTGCCAGTCGTCGAGTGATCCAGGGAGGTTGGAGATCTCTTCAAGCTTCCTCTGGGCCGTGTCGATCTGTCCAGCCTTTAGAGCCCTGTGGCCGTCCTCAAGCGCTGCCTGGACGCGCTCAAGGCGGACATTTCTACCGTTGATCATGGCGCCCAGATGTTGAACAAAATTGCCGACCCCGGCCCCGAGCGCAAGCGCGAGGAACGATGCCACGACAAGGGCCGCATACGGCTTCCAGCGCGGATCCTGGTCCGGCATCGGCGGCGGCGCATGCCTTGACTCGGCGGATCGGATGGCCTCCAGACCCTGGCGCACGGCGATGCTCGACGGCCGCCGAAGCGGATCCTTCGCGAGCATGCTCCTGACGAGCACGGAAAGCGCCTCGGGTACTTCTGGCGTCAGCTTTCTCAGATCCGGCGGATCTGACCGGACAAGGGCGAAGAGGATCTCCTTGGGCGACTGACCCCGAAAGGGCGGTACCCCTGAAAGGAGCTGGAAAAGTGTGGCTCCAAGGGAATAGATGTCCGCCCGTGAATCGACCGCGCGGCCCAGCGCCTGCTCGGGGGCCATGTAGTGTGGCGAACCCGATATCGCGCCGGGTCCGGGCTGCGCCTTGCGCTCCGCGAGTCGTAGCGCGATGCCCAGGTCGCCGATCTTGATGCTGCCTGACTCGTGCACCATGAGGTTGGAAGGCTTGATGTCGCGGTGCACGATCTTTTCGTGCTCGGCATACTCTATCCCCTGGGCGGCTTGAAGCGCGATTCTGATGGCCCGGTCGACGGGCAACTTGCCTTCGCGTCGGAGAAGATCCGCGACGCTTCCGTGCGCCATGAACTCCATGACGTAAAAAAGGACGCCGTCGATGAAGTTGACATCGTAAACACGGACAATGTTCGGGTGGGAGAGCTCGCCAGCTGCCTTCGCCTCGCGAACGAAAAGAGCGCAGAGCTCAGGATCGCTCGCCACCTCGCCCGAGAGCACCTTCAAGGCAACAATACGCTCGAGACTTTGCTGCCTCGCACGATAAACGGTGCCCATTCCGCCCTTTCCGACTCGCTCGAGGATCTCATACCCCCCGAGCGTGCGGCCAATCAGCTGGTCTTCCGCGTGATCGACCGCGAAGGAAAAAGCTGTCCGGCCGGCGACGATCCGGTCGCCCGGCTTTAGCACGGTGCACTCGATCAACTCGTCATTCACATACGTGCCCCCCTTGCTCGCCAGGTCCGTCAGACAGTAGCCGTCGTCGCGGAAATCAATACGAAAATGGGTCCGGGAGGTGCGCCGGTCGAAGAGTGGGTAGTCGGCCAGGAGGTCTCTGCCGATCTGGTACGGGCCTGGTGGGCGAAGAAAAAAGGTCTGATTCTTTTGGGGGCCGGTTTCAACTCGTAGCTCTGGCATTTACTCATTATGCAAGGTTTTCAAACAACATCGAGCCCACCCGCACGACCGTGGCACCCTCCTCGACCGCGACCTCGAAGTCGCCGCTCATTCCCATCGAGAGCCCGGCTCCACTGAGCAGGCCACGGTTTCGCAGGGAATCGCGAAGCTCTCGAAGCCGCCGAAAAGTGGGACGGGATGCCTCCGGGTCGCTCGAGTAAGCCGCCATGGCCATGAGGCCCTTGGTACGGGCAGCCAGTCCCTCGTCAGCGCGGATCCACTCGAGCAGGCCTGCAAGATCACTCTCCGCCAGGCCGGTTTTCCTCGTCTCTCCGGTCAAATTCAACTCGACATAAAGCTCCGGCACCTGCAAGGACCGTCTCCGTGACACCGCCGAGAGCTCCTCCAACAAGCGGACGGAATCGACCGAGTGAATCGCGTGACAGAGCTCACAGGCCCGGGCCACCTTGTTTCGCTGCAGGTGTCCTGTCAAGTGCCAGCGGAGCCCCTCGTGCTTTCCCAGCTCCTCAACCTTCGTCGCGATACCTTGGATTGTGCTCTCGCCGAAATCGCGGACTCCGAGGTCAAGGAGAACTCGCACGGCATCGCAGCCAACGTATTTTGTGACGGCGAGCAACAGCACTTCTTTGGGGTCACGGCCGACGCGTTGGGAGGCCCCGGCGATCGCACGTTGGCAACGCTCCAGGTTGTTCCGAATCCGCTCCAGGGCTCCCTGGGGCAGCGCGGCTCGTTGCTGTTGGCGAGGTGGAGGCATCTTGCTTATACTCCTCGCGAGGGAGGAAGACCTCCCCCGCACCTGGGCGCCTGGCGGCATCTCCTCAGAGGCGATCGATAATCGCCTGGCGCCTCCGGCGTCGATGGTGGGGGAGCCTTTGTCAGGAGGTCCCGGTTGTCGCATCCCGGAGTGTAAATTCTACGCTCCCAGGCGGCCACTGTGGCGTGCCATCCGGTTCACGAAGACGCGATCCTTGCCGACGAGGGTGTCTGCCGCCTCGAGTAGCGCCGTGTTGGGGGTTACATAGTTTTCGCTGCCGACTAGTAGCACGGCGCGCTCGCCCGCCGAATTCGTGAAGACAATGTAGACAGGGCAGCGACCCCGGTGGCTTGACAGGATACCCTTCAGCCGAAATACCAAGTCTTCCGCCTCGGTCCCGTTGTCGGTGGCAACAACGATGCTCAAGTCTTCCGTGAGCTTTCTCGGGGCATCTGCGAACGCGATCACGGAATCCACGCGCAGGGAAGGCGTCGTGTCGCGCCACTTCACGCTACCTTTCAAGAAGACGAGACTATCCTCGAGCAGCGAGTCCCTGGAGCTCTCGAAGAGATCCTTGGTGACGAAGATTTCGAGCGAGCTCTTCAGGTCCTCGACAGTGGCGATCCAGAACGGTTCACCCGTCTTCTTCGACACCTTCTTGGTGATCTTTGAGATCTGCACGCCGACCAGCACGGGGCTCCCATCGGAAAGTCGTGGGATCTCTGCCAGGGTGCACGTTCCATACTTCTTCACGATCCCATCCCAGTTGAGGAGCGGGTGACCCGTCAGGTAAAAGCCGAGAGATTTCTTCTCCCGGATCAGGCGATCCGCGTCGCTCCATTCATCGATTTTTGGGTACTCGTTGTCGTCGCCCGGAGAGGCTTGTTCTGGAGAGCTCTTCCCGACCGCTGTGCCATTCGCCGTACTGCCTGGCTTGAGACTGTCGCCGAAGAGGTCGAAAAAGGTCGCTTGCCCTGTCCGCTTGTCCTTGCGGGCCTCGTTGCCCCTCTGCAGGGCAGTCTCGATCACTGCAAAGAGCTGGGAGCGCTTCCTTCCAAAACAGTCCAGCGCTCCGCAGGAGACGAGAAGCTCGAGCACCGATTTCGACAGCGCCTGCTCCGTCACACGCTCACAAATATCGAAGATGCTCTTGAATTCGCCGTCCTTTTCCCTGCAGGCGATGATCGCCTCCACGACCTTGCCGCCGACGCCCTTCACCGCCTCGAGGCCGTACCAGATCTTCCTGGAATCGCTCCGGTCAGGCAGGCTCGGGACCGAGAAGCCCTTTTCCGAACGGTTGATGTGAGGTGGGAGGGTCTCCATCCCCATACGGCGACACTCCTCGAGATACTCCACGATTGTGTCCGTGTTCGACATTTCGCACGTCATGACTCCAGCCATGAACTCGGTGGGGTAGTTGGCCTTCAAGTAGGCTGTCTGATAGCTCACCAGGGCGTATGCGGTCGAGTGGGACTTGTTGAAGCCATAGCCGGCAAAGAACTCGATCAAGTCAAAGGTATGCGTCGACAGCGTCCGGTCGATCCCCTTCTGGCTGGCCCCCTCCACAAACTTGGCCTTGAACTTCTCCATGATCTCCTTCTTTTTCTTGCCCATCGCTTTTCTGAGCGAGTCGGCCTCGTTCAGGGAGAAGCCTGCCATGACATTGGCGATGCGCATTACTTGCTCCTGATACAGAATGACCCCGTTCGTCTCCGTCAGGATCGGCTCGAGGCACGCGTGTTCAAAGACCATGGGCTCTTCGCCGTGCTTGCGCCGCACGTAGGTGTCGACCATGCCACCTTCCAGCGGGCCCGGACGATAGAGAGCCAGGAGGGCAATGATGTCCTCAAATCGGTCGGGTTTGAGGCGGCGGAGGAGATCGCGCATGCCCTTCGATTCGAGCTGGAACACGGCCACTGCGTCGCCTCGACAGAGGAGCTCGTAAGTGGCTTTGTCGTCGAGCGGCACGGAGTCAAGGTCGAGCTTCACACCCCTTGATTTTTCGATCAATTTGAGGCACCGGTCGATAATGGTAAGTGTTCGCAAGCCCAGGAAATCCATCTTGAGCATGCCCACAGCCTCGAGGTCCTCCATCGTGAACTGGGTTGTGACGTCGTCCCCGTTCTTCTGGAGTGGTACTGTATCGAGGAGGGGTGCATCGGAGATGACTACGCCCGCGGCGTGGGTGGACGAGTGACGGTTCAGGCCTTCAAGGCGGAGCGCAATGTCGAAGAGCTCCTTCAGGCGAGCGTCGCCGTCCCGCAACTTCTGAAGGTCCTTGTCGTTCTGGATGCACTCCTCCAGGCTTACCTTGGGCCCTGCGGGGATCTTCTTCGCGATCGCGTCGACCTCAGGAAGCGGGATGTTCAGGGCTCTGCCAACATCCCGCAGAACGGCCTTCGCGGCCATGGTCCCGAAAGTGATGATCTGGCAGACGCGGTCCTCGCCATACTTCCGCTTTACATATTCGATGACACGCTCACGGCCCTCCATGCAGAAGTCGATGTCGATATCAGGCATCGAGATGCGGTCCGCGTTCAAGAATCGCTCGAAGAGGAGGTCGTACTTCAGAGGATCGACGTTGGTGATGCGGAGCGCGTAAGCGACGATGCTCCCCGCAGCCGATCCGCGGCCAGGTCCCACCGGGATCTGATTTTCGCGCGCGTAGCGGATGAAGTCCCACACGATCAGGAAGTAGCTCACGTAGCCCATCTTCTCGATCACTTGCATTTCCCGCTCGAGACGCTCCTTCAGAGAGGGGTTTGAGTCGAAGTCGTTGTAGCGCTCACGGCAGCCGTCCTCGCAGAGCTTGCGGAAGTAGGTGTTATGGTCGACGGGAGCCGCCTCGGCCTCCCTGGAGCCTCTTGCGCTGATGACGAACATGGGGAGATGAGTCTTCGTGAAGTCGAGATCCAGGTTGCACATGTCGGCAACATTCACCGTGTTCTCGAGCGCTTCCCTGAAGTCACCGAGAACTCGTTCCATCTCGCTCTGGGAGCGGAAGTAAAACTGGTCGGAGCTAAAGCGCATGCGATCGGAGTCGTCCATTGTCTGCCCGGTGTTGATGCAGAGGTGGACCTCCTGCGCCCGGGAATCGTCTCGCCTCAAGTAGTGAATGTCGTTTGTGGCGACCAGGGGGATGCCGTACTCCCTGGCCAGCGGGGGAATCTTCTCGAGCACCCGCTCCTGCTCGGTGATTCCGTTCCGTTGGATCTCGAGAAAGAAAGAGCCGGGGTCGAAGATCGATCGGTAGGACTCGATCTGCGCACGGACTTCGGCCTCCGTTCCCCCCACGGCCGCTCGGTTAATCTCGCTCGAGAGACAGGCGCTCATGCCGATCAAGCCCTTCGAGTGGAGCTTGAGGATCTCCTTGTCGATGCGTGGGCGATAGTAGAAGCCTTCGAGGTAGGCGAGGGAACTGAGCTTCATCAAGTTCCGATAGCCTTCCTCGTCCCGGGCGAGAAGGATGAAGTGGTAGAAGGCCCCCTCCGCGGTCTTTTTCTTCTCGAGGCGGCTTCCGGGCGCCACGTAAGCCTCCATGCCGAGGATCGGCTTGACACCGGCCGCCTTGCATGCCTTGTAGAACTGCACGGCGCCGTACAGGTTGCCGTGGTCCGTGAGCGCAAGAGCGGGCATGCCGTAATCCTTGGCCGCCTGGACCAGGCTCTTCACTGTGACTGCTCCGTCGAGCAGGCTGAAGTGACTGTGAACGTGGAGGTGGACGAAGCTGTTTGCCATAAGTCTTGTGACGGCCTTCTTTTGAGGTGGAGAATGGAGGATTATAGAAAACTGTGCCCCCCGGCTCCAAAGAATTCCCCAACCTCGATCCGTTGAGGCGCGATCTCCATGAGTTTGGCGATTCGCTTATACCTCGCGCGCCCACACGTGAGACATTCCGAATGGGCAGAGGAGGACCATCTCAAGTCTGCTGCTCGTTTCTGCTGGTGGGGGAGGAAAGACTTCCCCCACGACGGCTCGCCTCCGAGCGGAGCGAGGGTGGCGGC
>SXGT01199606.1_pt1 | contig 25887 bp, 18 predicted proteins | sample 3176221 | NCBI WGS metagenome assembly SXGT01 (sample SAMN11356862, study PRJNA531348) | freshwater metagenome | isolation source: freshwater sample F1-120 | place: China: Fuxian Lake, Yuxi | collected 2017-12-25
CAGTGCCATAGGATGTGCTGAACAACGTGAAGCACATCGTTCGCGATTGATGCGCCTACTTACGTCGGCAGCATCCTATCCACCATCTAGTTTTAGCATACCGTATCGCGGTGGCTTAGGCTTAACGCTCACACGCCGCCAAAACATCCGCATCAGCCTGATACAACGCCGTCTGCACTTTAAATAATCCCAGGATGGAATGAAATATATTGTCATGCGAATAGCGCTGGCCACTACGCTGTTTTAAACACTCCGCATTCACAGGCAAATTTTGTTGCACTTCTGGCGACAACCATAGAATAAACGGTACATGGATCTGCTCATCCGGGGCCATAAAATAGGGTAAACCGTGTAAATAGATACCGTTTTCGCCTAAGGATTCACCATGATCGGACATATACCATAAGGCGGTATTAAATTGACTTGCATGCCGCTGTAACAACTTAATAGCTTCGGCCAGAAAATAATCGGTGTAGGCAATGGTATTATCGTAAGCATTGGCAATTTGCTCTTGCGGACAGTCTTGCACCTGTTCCGATTGGCATTCGGGGGTAAACTTCGTGAAATCAGCCGGATGGCGTTTGTAGTAGGCAGGACCATGACTGCCCTTCTGGTGCAACACCACTAAAGTATCGCCTTGCTGTTGCTGGATAAAGTTATCCAATTCATGCAATAACACAGCGTCATAGCATTCTTCCGTGCTGCACACATCTTGCAGCTTCAGGTTTTCCAGTTTTTCGGTAGGCACCCGGTCGCACACGCCTTTGCAACCCGAGTTATTATCGCGCCACAACACGTTGACCCCTGTACGTTGTAAAACATCCAACAAGTTTTCATATTGCTTCGCTTCTTTATCGCTATAGTGTTCCTTATCCAAATGTGAAAACATGCACGGCACCGAAGCGGCCGTCGCCGTTCCACAGGAATAGGTGTTATTAAAATTAATAATATCTAATTGGCTGAGCATGGCATTCGTCGGGCGGGCGTAACCATTTAAAGCAAAATTGCGTGCTCTGGCGGTTTCTCCCACGACCAAGATCACCAAGGATTTTTTACCATTAGCTGCAGGGATGGGTTTTTGCTGTGCATCTTCGGCGATGCGTAGTAATTGCGCTGGCGGAGTGTCGGTGCGTTTTAAATATTTCACCAGGGAATACACTGGATAATTGGGGTTGATTAAATAACGTAAGCCATGATTATTACGTAAGGTCAGGGCAAAGTCTTTGTAATACACAAACACCAAGCCGCCCAATACACTGCCAGCAATAGCAATAACGATCCCGCGCTGCGCCAGCTCTTTTCCGATTGATAGGTAATTGACTGGACAAATATACAGTAAATACGCTGGCAAAATTCCTAACAAGGCGATATGCCACAGCATACTGAAATTAAGTAATTCCAGGACTTCTTTAGTATCGGTTTCGGCGGCATTTTGGATCATATCCACATCGATAATCACGCCATAGGCCGTCATAAAGTAACTAATACCTGCAGCGGTCACGATAAACAGCATGCTCAGCGGTTTAAACAGCGCCTTAAAACCGATCAACGATAGCAAAATGCAAAACAGTGCAGTTAAACACAGATACAGCGCCAGCTTAAAATCCCAACCGATAGTTTGGGTTTTATTAACCGCAGTAAAAACCGCAGTAAAAAACACACTGTTGTCGAAGCTGCTTAGCAGCAGTGCAGTTATCAGCGTCAGCGTGCTGATACGGTAAGGAGGCTTAAGCCACTGAGGGATACTTGGCATGTTTAGACGTTTGGAATGACTGAATGAATGCTACAAGGTGGCTTAATTTGCCACCTTGTAGATTTTAAAAGGATTATTGCAACTTCGCCTTCAGCATTTTATTGACTTCGGCAGGATTGGCTTTGCCTTGCGATTGCTTCATAACTTGGCCGACGAAAAAGGCAAACACCTTGTCTTTGCCGCTACGGTATTGTTCAACCTGCCCTGGATTGTCAGCAATAATAGTGTCTATGATGGCTTCGATAGCGCTCATATCGGTAATTTGTTGTAAACCTTGGGCGGCGATAATCGCATCGGCACTCTCTTCTGATTGCCACATGGCCTCAAACACTTGTTTGGCAATTTTGCCAGAGATGGTGTTATCGGCAATGCGTTGCAATAAGCCTGCAAAGCGCTCGGCACTGACGGGTGACGCGGCGATCTCCAGACTGGCTTTATTTAACGCCCCTAGCAATTCCCCGGTAATCCAATTGCTACAGATTTTGGCATCGCAGGCAGAAAGCTTGACCACGGTTTCAAAAAAATCCGCCAATTCACGCGCCGAAGTTAAAATGGTGGCACTTTCGTTATCCAGTTGATATTGTTCTTTAAAGCGTTGTTTTTTTGAACTGGGTAATTCCGGTAACTGGCTTTTAATTTCTGCCAACAGTTCCGGCGCTATCATTACGGGCAATAAATCCGGGTCGGGAAAATAGCGATAATCATTCGCCTCTTCCTTACTACGCATGGAGCGGGTTTCGTCTTTGACGGAATCATACAAGCGGGTTTCTTGGGTAATTTTGCCGCCTCTTTCTAAGATTTCGATATGGCGTTCCACTTCATAGTTGATGGCTTTTTCGATAAATCTAAAGGAGTTAATGTTTTTAATTTCCGTACGCGTCCCAAATTGCTGCTGACCGCGCGGACGCACGGACACATTGGCATCACAGCGAAACGAGCCTTCTTGCATATTGCCGTCCGAGATTTCCAGATAACGCACCAATTCGTGCAGTTTGCGCATATAAGCCACGGCTTCTTTAGCAGAGCGCATGTCCGGTTCGGACACGATCTCCAATAAAGGCGTGCCCGCGCGATTGAGGTCGATGCCCGTCAAGCCATGAAAATCCTCATGTAAGGATTTACCTGCGTCTTCTTCTAAGTGCGCACGCGTAATCCCGACACGTTTGCTTTCACCGTCCACTTCAATATCCAAATGCCCTTTGCCGACGATCGGCAAATCCATTTGGCTGATTTGATAGCCTTTGGGTAAATCCGGGTAAAAATAGTTTTTACGTGCAAAAATTGAATACGGTGCAATTTCAGCATCAATCGCACAACCAAATTTCACCGCCATGCGCACCGCTTCTTGATTCAGAACTGGCAACACGCCTGGAAAACCTAAGTCTACGGTACAGGCTTGGGTATTGGGTTCAGCGCCGTAGGCAGTCGCTGCACCGGAAAAAATTTTCGATTGCGTCGCAAGCTGGGTATGAATCTCCAAGCCGATCACGACTTCCCAATCTTGTTCATCAGCATAACTCATAGTGTTAATCTCCTTATTCAAAGCCTTTAGGGCTGTGTTGATGCCAGGGGGTGACTTGCTGAAATTGATGCGCCACGTTGAGCAGCTTGGCTTCAGCAAAGTAATTACCAATGATTTGTAAACCAACGGGTTTGTTATTTACCAAACCTGCCGGAATCGACATCGCGGGCACACCTGCAAGATTAATCGCAATGGTATAAATATCAGATAAATACATTTGAATCGGATCGTTGCTTTTTTCGCCAATCGCAAAGGCAGTCGATGGCGTAACCGGACCCATAATGACATCCACTTCCGCCAAGGCATTTTTAAAATCTTCGCTGATTAAACGGCGAATTTTTTGCGCTTTTAAATAATAGGCATCGTAGTAGCCTGCGGACAACGCATAAGTGCCAATTAAAATACGGCGTTTAACTTCATTACCAAAGGCTTCGCCACGCGAACGGGTATATAAATCGGTTAAATCGACAGGGTTGCTGCAACGATAGCCAAAACGGACGCCGTCAAAGCGGGATAAATTCGCCGAAGCCTCGGCGGGGGCAATGATGTAATACGCTGGAATCGCCATGTTGAGATTAGGCATAGAAATTTCTTTAATTTCTGCACCCATTTTACGGTATTCATCAATCGCCGCAGCCAGCGTTGCCGCTATCTCGCTGTCCAAATCTGCGGTAAAGAATTCTTTAGGTAAACCGATTTTTAAACCTTGCAACGGGGCATTCAAGCTTGCGCTGTAGTCGGGAACCGCTTGGTCACTGCTGGTGGAATCTTTAGGATCAAAGCCTGCCATGACTTGCAGCATGATGGCAGCGTCTTCAGCGGTGCGGGTCATAGGACCGCCTTGATCTAAGCTGGAGGCATAAGCAATCATGCCATAGCGCGAGACTCGTCCGTACGTAGGTTTTAAACCTGTAATACCACATAGCGCTGCAGGTTGCCGAATAGAGCCTCCGGTATCGGTACCCGTGGCGCCCGCCACCAAATGTGCCGCCACTGCCGCAGCTGAACCACCCGAGGAGCCGCCCGGCACGCAATTCAAATCCCACGGGTTTTTGACTGCGCCATAAAAACTAGTTTCATTCGATGAACCCATGGCGAATTCATCCATATTCAATTTACCCAACATCACCGCCCCGGCAGCATTAAATTTTTCTACCACAGTAGCGTTATAAGGGGCGATAAAGTTATCTAAAATCTTTGAACCACAACTGGTTTTCACGCCTAGGGTACAAAAAATGTCTTTTTGGGCCAGCGGAATACCCGTCAGCGGCTCGGCATTACCCTGCGCCAAACGCAGGTCGGCGGCTTTTGCGGCTTGCAACGCTTGCTCTTCGGTGACGGTGATAAAGCTATTGAGTTCAGAATGCTGTTTGATGCGCGTTAAATACGCTTGAGTCAGTTCCACGCTAGTGAACGTACCTTGGCGCAAGCCGAGCGCTAATTGCGCAATAGTCTGTTGATACATGATACAGTTACTTCCTTATTCTATTACTTTGGGCACGAGGTATAAACCTTCGGCAACTTGCGGAGCAATCGCTTGAAAATGTTCTCGCTGGTTGCTTTCGGTAACTTGGTCTGGACGTAGGCGCTGAATTTGATCTAACGGGTGCGCCATAGGGGTGATGTGGTCAGTATTGATGGTGTTCATTTGCGCAATCAAATCCAGAATGCCTGACAAACTTTTTGCATAGGCTTCAGTATCTTGAGTGTTGATCCCTAATCGCGCTAAGTGCGCAATTTTGGCAACATCATCGCTGGTTAACGACATTTTTTTACTCCATTAAGGTATAATAGAAAAATTTGAAATTATAAGGCGCGGTTTAAAAAGTGCGCGTAAGTGAATGCGCTGTTTACATCACTCTGTAGTAAATATCATACTTTATATCTTGCCCGAATACCTGCTTGATTGATAAAGTAGCACAATTTTTCTCTCTATTTAGGATATAAGTTACGATGTTCAAAAGAATTCGCGGTCTTTTTTCCAACGATTTATCTATCGATTTAGGAACCGCAAATACCCTAATCTATATGCCCGGTAAGGGAATTGTATTAAACGAACCTTCGGTCGTTGCTATCAAGGAAGACCGCGTTAGGGGAACTAAAACGATTGCCGCTGTCGGCGTTGAAGCAAAACGTATGTTAGGCCGGACACCCGGTAACATTACTGCAATTAGACCCTTAAAAGATGGCGTAATTGCTGATTTTGCCGTCACCGAACGTATGTTGCGTTTCTTTATTGAGAAAGTACACGAGAACAAATTATTTCGCCCCAGTCCCCGCATTCTAATTTGTGTTCCCTGTGGATCCACGCAAGTTGAACGCCGTGCAATTCGTGAATCTGCCGCTATGGCGGGGGCTCGTGAAGTTTATTTAATTGAAGAACCGATGTCAGCGGCATTAGGTGCAGGTTTACCGGTAGAAGAAGCAACAGGCTCCATGGTTTTAGATATTGGTGGCGGTACGTCAGAAGTTGCCGTGATCTCCTTAAACGGGATCGTGTATTCCTCTTCGGTTCGCATCGGTGGCGATCGCTTTGATGATGCCATTGTCAACTATGTGCGCAGAAACTACGGCACCTTAATTGGTGACGCAACCGCTGAAAGGATTAAACACGAAATCGGTGCCGCTTATCCTGGTAGCGTCGTTAAAGAAATCGAAGTCAAAGGTCGTAACTTAGCCGAAGGCGTGCCCCGCAGCTTCACCCTTAACAGCAATGAAATTTTAGAAGCCCTGCAAGAACCGTTGGCTGGCATTGTGGGCTCAGTCAAAGTTGCTTTAGAGCAAACCCCGCCTGAACTTGGTGCCGACGTGGCTAACAAAGGGATAGTGTTAACGGGTGGCGGTGCCTTACTGAAAGATATTGATCGCTTAATTGCAGAAGAGACAGGGTTACCTGTCCATGTTGCCGATGATCCATTAACCTGTGTTGCCAGAGGTGGTGGTATCGTGTTAGAAATGCTCGATCAAAAAGGCTTTTCTGCTTTTTCTCTGGAATAAAGCTATCGTTTAACACATAATTTGACAACTTTAGTCTGGAGCTTTCTTACTTTTGTGCTCAAATTAAGCCAATGAGTCAATATTCAAATGGTCAGTCTAGTCTGACCATTTTTGCTTTAATTTTGCTGTAGGTATTTGGTTATTAAACTTTTGTTTGCTTCAGGCCCATCGATCAATACGCGCTTATTGGTGGCGGTTCTGCTGTCTGTATTGATGTTGGTGATCGACCAACACAATCCGCGCTTGATTAAGCTTAGATCGGCATTATCTTATGTGGTCTACCCGATCTTAAGCACGGTGAATTTGCCGTTCGAATTTTTTTCCAATTTAAAAAACTCTGCGATTAGCTACATTGAACTGCGCGAAGAAAACAAACGCCTAAAAGAACAGCAATTTATCAGTGACGGTAAATTGCTCAAGTTTGCGGCATTAGAAAAAGAAAATATTCGCTTACGTTCTTTATTACAAAGTTCTTACAAAATCGGTGAACAGGTCCTGGTTGCTGAAATTTTATCGGTCAATCTAGTCCCCTTCGATCACGTGGTTTTAGTCAACAAAGGCTCCCGCTTTGGTTTACATCTTAAGCAACCGGTTTTAGATGCTCAAGGCGTCGTCGGCCAAGTGGTGCGTACGTCACCACTTACGTCGGAAGTGATGTTAATTACCGACCCGAACCATGCGATTCCTGTACAAATAAATCGAAATGGCTTACGCACCATTGCCGTGGGTACAGGTCAATTAAATCGTTTAATATTACCTTTCTTACCCAATAACGCTGATGTCCAGCCCGGTGATTTATTGATTACCTCAGGGATGGGCGGTACCTTTCCTCAGGGTTACCCGGTTGCTGTCGTAGAACGCGTAGAAGCTCAACCGCATCGTCCGTTTGCGTTAATTTCGGCTACACCCAAAGCGGCATTAGATAAAATCCGCGAGGTATTAATAGTTTGGAGTGATTCCAAATCCGTCCCACTCAATACTGCAGGTAGCTCCGATACGAATGCTAGTACAGATAAAAGCAGTAGTGATACTACCCCGCCCGCGGCTACCGAAGAACTACTCCCGGAAAAATATCCCGCTGTGCTGCGCCGAAAAAAGGTCTTTAAACCTGTAGATGATGAATCGAGCACGCTCGTAATTGACCCAGAGCCTTCCGTTGTTAATGAACCAAAGGTCGGCGCCACCGATATTATGTCAACCGAAAAAATTGAGCGCTCGGGTGAGGAAATGAATGACTAGTCCTAATCCATTCGGGACCTTGTTATATCTAATGACAGTCGTCTGGGCGATGGGATTAAAAATCATGCCCTTATCCACAGTCATTCAACCCTGGAACCCTGATTGGGTGCTTTTAGTGATGATCTATTGGTTTCTAGCACTTCCCTATCGCTGTGGGGTTTTTAGTGCGTGGATGATCGGTATCCTAACCGATGTTTTAACCGGAAGAATGTTAGGCCAGTATGCTTTAATCTATGCGGTGATCAGCTATATTTGCCTAAAATTATATAAACGTATCCGCTTGTTTCCATTATTGCAGCAGGGCGCATTCATCTTTTTTTGTTTATTGTTTGCCCAAATCCTCGCATTTTGTATCGAAAGCATTCACAACCCCTCACGCTTTGAATTTGCCTTTTTATTTCCGGCCTTCAGCGGGACCCTCGTCTGGCCATTTGTTGGGGTCATATTACGGATCATACGGGTCCGCAATCGGGTTGGATAAATTGGAAATGTTACGCCGCAATCCTGACACTATGTTGATTCAGCAGCGCAGCGGACATTTAAACGCTGATCATAGCTTGCAATTCTATGTCCCGTAGATACACCATTAACAATTCGGCCGCTGAACAACGCATTTTTTTAAACCGCGTGGTTGCTGCTTTTATTTTAATTTTAGTGCTGATTGCTTGCTTAATCGTGCGCCTAGCTTATTTACAAATCGTTGGGCATGAGCACTATGCAACCTTAGCCAAAGAAAATAGTATTAAAATTGCGCCCTTACCGCCAACGCGTGGCATTATCTACGATCGCAATGGACGCATTTTAGCGGATAACATTCCCTCCTATACCCTGGAGTTGGTCCCGGAACAAATTCCTGATCTCGAAGATACCCTGCAAAAACTGCAAGAGTTGTTGCAAATTTCCGATGAAAAAATTGAGCAATTTCGCGAGCAAGTCAAACGTAATAAACGTTTTGCCAGCATCCCGTTATTGCTGCGTTTATCCGATGAACAGGTTGCTGAATTTATGGTGGTGCGCCCCTTTTTTCCTGGGGTGGATATCCGTGCAGGTCTAGTGCGTTATTATCCTTACGGTGAGCTGGTTTCGCATGTGATTGGCTATGTTGGCCGTATTAACGAACAAGAATTAAAAACCTTACCCGAAGCCAATTATCGCGGCTCATATCATGTGGGTAAATCAGGGATCGAAAGCGCCTATGAAACTGATCTTCATGGGAAAACTGGCTATGTCGAAAATGAGACCAATGCTCAATCACGAGCGATTAACGTGGTCAATGCTAATGATCCGATTCCTGGCGTAGATTTATATTTAACCCTGGACATCGATTTACAGAAGACGGCGTATGACGCACTCGAAGGCTATAATGGCGCGGTAGTTGCGATAGATATTAAAACAGGGGGCGTGTTAACCTTTGCGAGTCGCCCCGGCTTTGACCCCAATCCCTTTGTCTTCGGTATCAGTGCGAAAGCCTATAAAGAGCTGCAAGAATCCGAATCTCAGCCTTTATTTAATCGGGTGTTACGCGGGCAATATCCGCCGGGCTCTACCCTTAAACCCTTTGTGGCACTTGCTGGTTTAGAGTATGGTGCCATTGGTTTTCAAAACCGCATGTTTTGCCCGGGGTTTTACCAGTTACCTAACTCGACGCATAAATACCGTGATTGGGCAAAATGGGGGCATGGCTCAGTCAATATGAATGATGCCATTACAGAATCCTGTGATGTGTATTTCTATAAACTGGCGTTGACCCTCGGCATCGATAGCATGCATGAGTTTTTACAAAAATTTGGTTTTGGCGAAAAAACGGGCATCGATTTGGTCAATGAAAAACCGGGCTTATTCCCGTCACGCGAATGGAAACGCGATGTGCGCAAATCCGCTTGGTTTCCGGGTGAAACGGTGATTACGGGTATTGGACAAGGTTTTACGCAAGTGACGCCACTGCAATTAGCGCGAGCCACAGCGACTTTAGCGAATCATGGTAAAGTGGTACAGCCTTTTTTGGTCAATCGCGTCTTAAGTCACGGGGTCACCTTACCCCCCAATACGCCGAAAGATCCGGTATTACCTGTGCATCCAGAGAATGTAGACAACATTATCAATGCCATGATTAATGTCGTACATAGCTCCCGCGGCACTGCTAAAAAAATTGGTTTGGGCATGCCGTATAAAATGGCCGCGAAAACGGGTACCGCGCAAGTTTTCACCGTAAAACAGAAAGAACACTACAACGAAAATCAAATCGAATTTAAATTGCGCGATCATGCGCTGTTCATTGCTTTTGCACCAGCCGATGATCCCAAAATCGCGGTCGCAGTGGTTGCAGAAAATGGCGGCCATGGCGGCACCGTCGCAGGACCGATTGCTAAAAAAGTTATTGATCAATATTTAAAAATGGTAGCTGCCAGTGCAAATTGAAACGCAACATGAAGATTTTGAAGGCCATTCATGGATAGGGAATGTGCTGCGCAAATTGCATATCGACATCCCATTATTTCTGGGACTCTTGCTGATTACCGCTTTAAGCTTTGTGATTCTTTACAGTGCCAGCACTCAAAATCTTGATGTACTCGTTAAGCATGGTATGCGCAGCTGTTTAGCGTTTTTATTGATGATCTGCTTAGCACATGTGAATCCCTATCAATTCAAGCGCTACTCCACCATTCTTTATACCTTTGGTGTGGTGTTATTGGTGGCGGTATTATTACTTGGGGTATTCGGTAAAGGTGCACAACGCTGGTTGGACTTAGGGTTTTTCCGTTTTCAACCGTCGGAAATGTTAAAAATCGCCACGCCGATGATGATCGCCTGGTATTTATCTGAACATGCCCTACCCCCTAAATCGCGGGAGTTAGTCGGTGCGGTGATCTTAATCTGCATACCCACCTTATTGATTGCCAAACAGCCTGACCTAGGCACCGCGATGCTGGTAGCAAGTTCGGGGGCTGCAGTATTATTTTTTGCGGGCTTGTCGTGGAAATTTATCGTGGCAGGGAGTGCTTTCTTAGGCGCCCTGATGCCAGTGATCTGGCATTTTTTGCATGATTATCAGCGAAATCGTGTACTAACCTTCTTAAATCCCGAAGCTGACCCGATGGGAAAAGGGTATCATATTATCCAATCCAAGATTGCTATTGGTTCCGGGGGAATTTCAGGCAAAGGTTGGCTGGAAAGCTCGCAATCAAAATTAGATTTCTTACCGGAAAGCTCGACTGATTTTATTTTTGCCGTGTTTGCGGAAGAATTTGGATTATTTGGCTGTATAGGATTGCTGACCCTGTATTTAATGGTTATTTGTCGCTGTATTTATATTTCCTGGCAAGCACAGGATACCTATAGTCGTTTACTGGCGGGTAGCCTAAGCTTTACTTTTTTTGTCTATGTGTTTGTAAATATTGGCATGGTGATTGGCATTCTGCCCGTTGTTGGCGTACCGTTACCGTTAGTCAGCTATGGCGGCACCTCCATGGTTACCTTATTAGCGGGTTTTGGCATTTTGATGTCGATTCATACTCACAGAAAATTACTCCCAACTTAAATTATGAATTTAAAATATTTTCTGCTGGTTAGCATGCTGGCGTTTAGTTATGTCTTGGACACGCAAGCGGCAATTCCAGAAGCCCCTGAACGCGATGCTTTTACCACACTGATGGTGGATAAACATCAGTTTGATCCGGAAGTTATTGAGCAAATTTTACAAAATGCGGAGATCAAACCTCAGATTTTACAAGCGATGAATAAACCTGCAGAAGCGCTACCTTGGTATAAATATCGCGCAATATTTATGACCGAAAAGCGAATTGCAGCTGGTGTAAAATTCTGGCAGGACAATAATGCAACCTTAACCACAGTCAGTCAGCAAACGGGGGTCCCCGCAGAAATTATTGTTGCAATTATTGGTGTGGAAACACACTATGGTATTAACATGGGCAATCACCGTGTGTTAGATGCCCTCGCCACTCTGGGTTTTGGCTATCCTAAACGCAGTGCCTTTTTTTTAAGTGAGTTAGAAAACTTTTTGCTACTTTGTCGCGAAGAGCATCTAGATCCCCTGCTCCCTTTAGGCTCTTATGCAGGTGCGATGGGCATGCCACAATTTATGCCCAGTAGTTATCGCAATTTTGCAGTAGATTATGAACAGGATAACCACCGGGATATTTGGAAAAACCCAGCTGATAGCATTGCCAGCGTGGCTAATTACTTTGTGAAACATGGCTGGCAAACCCAGGAAAGTATTTTCATTGCGGCAAGCGCGGATGACTTGAACTATAAATCGGCATTGAACGACTCACTAGAACTGCAATTGAGTTCGACGGATCTCAGTCGCTTTGGTATCAAATCTGCAGAAAATTTAAAACCAGACGCCCGATTTAAACTACTTGCCTTACAATTAGAACAAAGTGATGAGCTTTGGTTAGGATTGCATAATTTTTATGTACTGACGCGCTATAACCGTAGTCCGTTGTACGCAATGGCAGTTTACCAATTAAGTCAAGCCATTGCCGATAGAATAAACCCACGTTTTGGCGATAAACTTTAAGCTAAAGTTTTTGTGTGTAAGCGGAAACATTTTTTTTGAATAGAGTGATGCCATGCATCTTCGTTTTTTTGAGGCTTTGTAGATAGCAAATGAGACATAAGCAATTTTCTTTTTGGGTAGTATGTGCGCTTCTGATCAGTGATTTAGCTCTGGTACACGCAGCAGGAACCATGTCAGAAGGTGCGGAGGCCAATCCTTCAGCCGTCACCGTAGCTCCCGCAGTGACTCCAGTGGCAACACCCACCGCTGACGGTGGAAAAATTCTGATTCCAGATCCTCCGGTAGTGGCTGGTACCAGCTTTATTCTAGAAGATTTTAACAGCGGTAAAGTCTTAGCAGAAAAGGAAGCCGATACCCGAGTTGCTCCTGCCAGTCTGACTAAAGTCATGACGGTGTATGTCATTTTTAATGAGCTCAGCAAAGGGCATTTAAAATTAGACGAAATGGTGACTATTAGCGACAACGCCTGGAAAACCCAAGGGTCGCGCATGTTTGTGGATGTCAACAAACAAGTCAGCGTAGAAGACTTGCTGCAAGGTGTGATTATACAATCGGGTAACGATGCCAGTGTGGCCTTAGCGGAACATGTGGCAGGAGATGAAGCAACTTTTGCTAATCTGATGAATCAGCATGCCGCACGCTTGGGTATGAAAGATACGCATTTTACCAACAGCATGGGTTTACCCAGTCCAGATCATTATTCTACGGCGCGTGATTTAGCTAAACTGACGCGTGCAGTCATCAGTGAGTTTCCGCAGTATTACCGCTGGGATTCTCAAAAGGAATTTACCTATAATAAAATTACGCAACCCAATCGTAATTTATTATTGTGGCGCGACCCCTCGGTTGATGGAGTAAAAACCGGACACACCGAAGAAGCGGGTTATTGCATGATTGCATCTGCAAAACGTAACGATATGCGTTTAATTTCAGTCGTCATGGGCACCAAAAGCCCTATTGCCCGCGCCAATGAGAGTCAAAGTTTATTAAATTATGGCTTTAGATTTTACGAAACGCATCGTTTGTATACCGCGAAACAAACCCTCAGCGAACCTAAAATCTGGAAAGGTGATATCGATAAACTCCCCGTTGGTTTTATTGAAGATTTCTATGTCACTGTACCGATCCGCCACTTTAATGATTTGAAAGCAGAAATCACTGTCGATCCTAAAATTATGGCCCCAATTACTGAGGGCACAGTAATGGGCAAAGTAGTATTTACGCTAGGCGGAGCTCCGTATTTTGAGAAACCATTAGTTGCTTTAAAAACTGTCAATACTGGCAGTATTTTTCAGCGACTTTATGATCAAATTTTAATGATGGTAATGCGACATGGCTGATCTAACAGTATTTCTAAATGGTGAATATCTCCCACTTGCGGAAGCCAAAATTTCGGTCATGGACCGTGGCTTTTTGTTTGGGGATGGTGTTTATGAGGTCATCCCTGTTTATGCGGGGCGTATTTTTCGTATTGAGGAACATTTAAGACGCCTGAATAACAGCTTGACCGACATACGCCTCGACAATCCCTATACGCCTCAAGAATGGCAAGCTATTTTTCAACCCTTGTTAGTGTCGGATAAGGATCAATCTCTCTATCTGCAGATAACCCGCGGCATAGCCGAGAAACGTGACCATGCATTTCCCGAGAAAGTCACACCTACCGTGTTGGTGATGTGCACAGAAGTCAAACCTTTTGAAGGCAAATTTACGGGGATTAAAGCGGTAACCTTAGATGATACCCGTTGGGACTTATGTCATATCAAAGCTATTACCCTACTCGCCAATATTTTATTACGCCAAGAAGCCATTGATGAAGGCTGTGCCGAAGCTATTTTAATCAAACAAGGTTATGTGACCGAAGGCGCCGCAAGTAATGTGTTTGCAGTGATCGACGGCGTTTTGATGACGCCATTAAACAATGGCGCAATTTTGGCGGGTATCACCCGCGATGTGATTTTAGAGTTAGCGGCGCAAAATAACATTCCCTTTAGTGAACAAGTGATTGCCTTAGAAGCTTTACAACAAGCCACAGAAATTTGGGTAACCAGTTCGACCCGCGAAATTGTCCCGGTGGTTGAACTAGACGGCCTTAAAGTGGGTGACGGTAAACCCGGTCCCTTATTTCGTCGCATGGACACGTTACTTCAAGCAGAAAAGCAGGCTGCATGAGCGAAGCAGAAACTTTATTAGAATTTCCTTGTCGGTTTCCGATCAAGGTCATGGGCCGGGTGAATGTAGAATTTGACCTGTTAGTGGTAGAGATTATTGGCAAACATGTCGAAGTGAATGCGAGCGATGTGGTCACACGTCCGAGTAAAGCCGGAAATTATCTTGCGGTGACCGTAACCATTGAAGCCAGCAGCAAACAGCAACTCGATGCTATTTATATTGAGTTGTCACAACATCCGCATGTGTTAATGGCTTTATAATGCCGAGTATTCAAATTGGACAGCTATAAAGTTTCTGCCCAGCGGCTACAGGTACGCTTTTAGACCTTCGCCATGCACACTTTAGCAGTCCACAAGGTAGGCTTCTCGAGGATTACCCGCCGATTTTCATGTGCATAAGGCTGCAATTTTTACTTAACCATGTGCTTAATTTCGTCTTAATTGTTCAATGGCAAAGCACTTCTAAGACTATGCTAAACCCCAATTCCATTTCAACGCTGACTCTAAGCAGGATCGCTGGCAGCAACTTCGAGAATCACACTATCAATGAGTAGCATGCTAGCTAAATTACAGCAACGATTTTCAACGCTTACTGAAGACGAGCAACTGGTCATGTTGGTTTTGGCAGTGGTTTATGCACCGATTAGCCATGCGAATTTACAGGCCTTATTCAAAAAAATTGGCGATCTCAGGCCGCAATTACCCGCAGTCAGCCATAAACTTCTGCGTGATAATTTGCAACAAAGTGGCTTATTGAAAATCAGTGCCGATGGTTGGCAATGCAATATGGATGTCAGTGAATTTTTAATGAAACAGGCCGCCCAGCAATCGTGGTTTAAGCCACTTGCTGCGACCATTATTGCAGATAGAAATTCCTATTATCTAAACCGTTTGGCAGTATTTAATGCCGTCAAACAATTACGTATTTTTTTGTACCAAGGCAATGAACTGGCATTTAGCGCCAATCTGGAACGCTTTTATCTCGATTTTCCTAATTATTTTATCGATGTTTTTAAACGCTTATTCTTTATAGACTTTGATGCCGATTGGTTTGGCAACCTCGCCGAACCAATACGCTTTTTGATTTTAAAATATTATCTCAATGTCTGTAGCTTAGAGTTATTAGCCTGCGAGCAGGAATACCAATTATTAGAAAACTATTTTGGGCAACAAAAGCCTGAGAATCCGGCAATTGCGCACTGTCTCATTGAGCAGCGTTTCCTAAGAGGAAATATGCAAGATGCCGCAAAATGGCTAGCAGGCGATTACTCTGCAGATGGCTTGAAACTCCTCGCTACCCTCAAATTTTTTGCCAATGATAATGAAACGGCAATTGAACTGTATAACTTAGCGTTAAAAACCTATCGCAAAACGACAGGAAAACGCAGTGCCACACTCGAAGGTTTGCATGGGCTGTTTTTTTATCTGGCCTTGCTCAAAAGTCGCAACCCCACGCATATTGCAGCGTTAAAGCAATACTTGTCGAGCAATATTAAAGCCTCGCATGCGCAAAACGCCTTCTTAGGATTGCATCTGATTTTGCGCGATGCACTGAACTTATATCAAGGAAAAACCACGCTCGATAAATGCACGTATTTTTTAAACAGTGGTGAATTGCCCTACGAACGTCTGTTCCATACCTTTTTATTGTATTGGCTAGGCGAAATCGAGCTGGTGATTAAAAACAAAAAAAATGCCGCATTTTTAAGCAAACTGGCAGATTATTGTCAACGTGCTCAAGAACATGGGTATTTTTGGTACGCCAGTGTCAGTGCACTGTTACTGCAGCGCATTGCCTATGACAATGCTCAGTGTCTAAACCTAGCAGCAGTTTATAAAACTTCGCCGTTTAGTTTGTTACTGGACTTACTCCCACAAATCTCACCCTGGGAGCGAGCTTTAGATGCGTTAACGCATTTACGTGACGAAACTGCAAACTCAGATTCTCCTGCTGAATTACGCCTAGTTTGGTTGTTAACGCTCAACAATGAAAAGTTGATTATCGAACCACGGGAACAAAAGTTAAGTAAAAATGGGACTTGGTCCAAGGGACGCCCAGTCGCATTAAAACGTTTATTGCACGAACAACAAGAGCTTGAGTATTTAACCGCACAAGACCGTAACATCTCTAATTATATTGAGATCGACCGAGACTACAGCTATTACGGCTACTACGGTAAAGATAATTATATTATTAATCCTAAAGCCATTATCGAATTAGCAGGCCACCCCGCAGTTTTTTGGGCTGAGCAAGTGCACTATCAAAATCCAGTTGAAATCAATATTGCCGAGCCGCAGTTATTGGTCAAAGAAAAAGATTCCCAATATCATATTTCGATACACCCTGAAATTACCGGACAAGATTTAATCGCCCAACGCACCGCAACGGGTTTATTAATCTTTATGATTAATGACAAACATCGGCAAGTAGCCGAAATTCTGGGCGCGCAGGGTTTAACGGTACCCGCAGGTGCTCGACAAAAAGTACTAGACACCATCGCCTCGGTGGCTTGTATGCTAACGATACAGTCGGATATTGGCGGGGATACTACGCACGCCGAAACCGTCGAAGCTGATAGCCAGTTACATGTGCATCTCCAGCCCATCGGCAAAGGCATCATGATTGAAATCTTCGTACAGCCGTTCACGGCGGGAGGCCCGCTCTACAAGCCCGGTCAGGGTGGCGCTACTGTGTTAGCAGAAATTGAGGGCACCAAATTACAAACCACCCGCAATTCTGAATTAGAACTGCAAAATTTACAGACGGTCTTAGCCGCCTGTCCAGAACTCTACGAAGACAGCCAGCTAAAGTGGAGTTTAGATGATCCTGAACAGGCTTTAGAAGCGTTATTACACTTACAAGAACTATCAGAGACGGTTATTTTAGAATGGCCGAAAGGGAAACAAATTCGGATTAGCCGCGAAACGGGCTTATCGCAAGCAAAATTTTCGGTACGCAAAGAAAAAGATTGGTTTAGTGTGGAAGGCGGATTGCAAATTGATGAGCAACAAGTCATTGATATGCATCGTTTGCTGCAATTATTAAACGATTCCCCGGGTCGCTTTCTGCGCCTAGATGATGGTCAGATTATTGCGTTAACGAAAGAATTACGCCAAAGATTAGATGATCTGGCTGGTTTGGGGGATTTACGCGGAGATAAAGTGCATTTTCATGCCCTTTCGGCGCCAGCCTTAGGTGAAATCACACAGGGCATGGATTTAGTTGCCAGCAAAAGCTGGCTTGAACAATTAGACAAACTGGATGCGTTGGATGAAATTAATCCCACTATCCCATCAACCTTACAAGGCTCTTTGCGCGATTATCAGGTTGAAGGTTATATCTGGATGAGTCGCTTAGCGCACTGGGGAGCAGGTGCCTGCTTGGCGGACGATATGGGCTTAGGTAAAACTATTCAGGCCTTAGCCCTCATTTTATCGCGTGCGCCTGCAGGCCCTACTTTAATTTTAGCGCCGACTTCCGTGTGTATTAATTGGATGGAAGAGTGTCAACGCTTTGCCCCTACGCTGAATGTCACGCAATTTGGAAGTGGTGATCGGCAAAGTATGCTGGCGGATGCGGGGCCGTTTGATTTAATTATTTGTAGTTACGGCTTATTGCAAACAGAAGCCGAACGTTTAGCTGAAAAACACTGGCATACCCTGGTCGCAGATGAAGCGCAAGCGATAAAAAATGCGTTAACAAAACGCTCAAAAGCCGCCATGGCCTTACAAGCGGATTTTAAATTAATTACCACTGGAACCCCGATAGAAAACCACTTAGGGGAATTATGGAATTTATTTAATTTTATTAACCCTGGCTTACTGGGTTCATTGCAAAAATTTAATGAACGCTATGCGCAAGCCATCGAGAATCAGAACGATTTAGGCACGCAAAAACGCCTACGTAAATTACTACGCCCCTTTATTCTGCGACGTTTAAAGAACGATGTGTTAACTGAACTACCTTCGCGTACCGAAGTGACCTTACATATCGAGCTCAGCCCCGAAGAACGCACGATGTACGAAGCCTTAAGAAGATCAGCGCTGCAATCTATGCAAGAGGCTGTAGAACAACCAGGACAACAACATTTAAAAGTGTTAGCCGAAATTATGAAATTACGGCGTGCCTGTTGCCATCCACGCTTAGTTATGAGCGAAAGTCCGTTGTCCAGCTCTAAATTACAAGCCTTTGCGGAATTAGTGGAAGAACTCTTGGATAATCGCCATAAAGCGTTGGTCTTTAGTCAATTTGTCGGCCACCTAGAAATTATTCGCGAACTTTTGGATAATAAAGGTATTTTCTATCATTATCTCGACGGTTCAACGCCCGTGGCACAACGTAAAAAAGCGATGAATGCTTTTCAAGCGGGCGACGGTGATTTATTTCTGATTAGCTTAAAAGCCGGGGGAACAGGTTTAAATCTTACCGCAGCAGATTATGTAATTCATATGGACCCCTGGTGGAATCCTGCAGTTGAGGATCAAGCATCAGACCGGGCGCACCGCATGGGACAGAAAAGACCCGTGACCATCTATCGCTTAGTAGCCAAAGATACTATTGAAGATAAAATTGTCGAATTACATAAACACAAACGCGATTTAGCGAATAGCTTGCTTGAAGGTGGAGATGTCAGCGGTAAATTATCTTTTGAAGATATGTTAGAGCTACTGAAAGATGTTTACTGATGTACAACAGCATGTTGCATCAGTGCCTGAGCCACCACTAGAAGGTTGAGGTACGTTAAATCCGCAAACTACACCCAATCATGCTGTATTCACAGTTTGTCATATAGCATCGATGCGTAAATTTCAGCACTAAACTCATGCAGCAGTTACTCCAAGTTCTAGATGACCCGTAATGTTGAAGTCTTGACTAACACGTTTTTGCGCGTATCAGAGTGAGGTTAAGGTTTTAACCTACTGAAAATCAAACTTTGACTGACTACCAGACCATTGTAGAATGATAATAAAGCTTAGTATCTAAAGGTAGCGATACTTAGAAGTTTCAGTGCAAGTAGATGAATATTTCTTCGGGTAAATCAACTTTAAGGGAGTAAAAATGCAATCGATACTCAACCAACAAACAAATTTCTATATCACGCTAGCAAATATTTTTTTGCTATTGCTTATGTTGTTTTACACGTCATTGCTGCAAATGGTTGCCACTTGGGGTAGAGAAGAATATAGCCACGGCTATTTAATCCCATTGATATCGCTCTGGTTGATCTGGGAATCCCGCGATGTACTCGCAAAATTGCAAGCCCAGGGACATTGGGGTGGATTTGTACTCATGCTTTTGGGATTGGTTTTCGGGCTTATGGGTGAGCTCTCCTCATTGTTTACGATCTCGCAATATGCATTTTTAGTGGCTATTTTAGGGTTATGTGTTGCAAGTTTTGGTTGGCAAAGTATTCGCATACTCTGGTTTCCATTGGCGTATTTAGTATTTATGATTCCGCTACCAACATTTTTGTACAACAATCTTTCCTCCTATTTACAATTAATTTCCTCTGGACTTGGGGTAGCCGTCATCCGTTTGTTTGGTATTAGCGTTTTTCTTGAAGGCAATGTGATTGATTTAGGGAGTTTTCAGTTACAAGTCGTTGAAGCATGCAGTGGGTTACGCTATTTATTTCCACTGACCAGCTTTGGATTTTTGTGCGCCTACTTTTTTCGTGCAAAATTTTGGATGCGCATCATTGTTTTTCTATCTACCTTACCGATTACTGTACTTATGAATAGTTTCAGGATCGGTGTTATTGGAGTATTAGTCGATCACTGGGGGAAAGCGCAAGCCGAAGGTTTTTTACACGATTTTGAAGGTTGGGTCATCTTTATTGGCTGTTTAGGCATACTCCTGCTCGAAATGTGGACCTTAAGTAAACTGTTCATGCCGGATAAAGCGTTTTCAGAGGTCTTTGTCGTTGGAGTCGAAGCTTCTGACATCACCCCGCCAGTAACCGCTGCACCAGTCACTAATTTTGGATTCCTCATCGGTCCAAATCCCCTGCTTGCCGCAGGTGTCGTTTTGTTATTGGCACTGCCAATCTCATGGTATATCGGCGAGCGACAAGAATTCATCCCCGAACGTACGCGTTTCAGCTCCTTTCCCTTAAAAATTCAAGACTGGCAAGGCACCGAAGTCGGCATGGGCCAGGAATTTGTAACTGCTTTAAAATTTGACGATTATATCGTCGCCAATTATGTCAATCCACAAAATAACCTTCCCATCAACCTCTACATCGCTTATTACGCCTCGCAAAGACAAGGGGCTTCGGTACATTCTCCCAAGTCGTGTATCCCTGGTGATGGCTGGCTTATCAGTGATTTTACCCAAAAGCCAGTACCGGGACTCACCTCCGCGGGAGGCACCCCTTTTTGGGTAAATCACGCGATTATCAGTAAAAAGGACCAAAAGCAACTCGTCTACTATTGGTTTCAACAACGCGGGCGGATCATTAACAATGAATACCTGCTCAAATGGTATTTATTTTGGGATGCCTTAACCCGGCAGCGCACTGACGGTGCGTTAGTTAGACTCGTTCTCCCCTTAGGTAATTTTACCTCTGCGGAACAAGGCGAAAAAGCATTACAGCAATTTACCCAAGCTGTGGCGCCTTTATTAAATCGCTATATTCCAAACTAAGGTGCTGAATAACTATGAATAACTTTGACTTATTGCTGGCATTTGCGCTTGCAACAGGGATGTCTATTGCTTTAATTCCGATTTTAATCAAGCATGCAGGATTACTGGGTATGATTGATGCCCCTGATGAACGCAAAATACACAAACAAGCCATTCCTAGGTGCGGTGGCTTAGCGATAGCCCTGAGTGTTTTAATAGTCATACTTCTGCTTGTCAAGCTAAACCCGATGACCACAGGCCTGCTGCTTGGCGGATCGATTATAGTTATTTTTGGACTTCTGGATGATGCCATCGACTTACATTACCGCTGGAAATTTTTAGGCCAAATTTTAGCGGTTGCCGTGGTAATGGCTGTGGGTGTTGTATTTGAGAAACTGCCCTTTTTTGGCTTAGAGGATGCGCCAGTTTGGTTAACTTATCCCTTAACCCTGTTATTTATCGTCGGCGTCACAAATGCGGTAAATTTATCCGATGGCTTAGACGGGCTAGCCGCGGGCACCATGCTATTAAGCTTTGCGTTTATTGCCGCGTTTGCGGTCTATTTTGGCGGACTTGAGATTGCATTAGTCGCCTTGGCTACCATTGGTGGCTTAATTGGATTCCTAAGATTCAATACTCATCCAGCAATCGTATTTATGGGCGATAGTGGTAGTCAATTTATCGGATTTATAGCGGCTAATCTCAGCATTATTTTAACGCAGCAGCTGAATCCAGTTTTTAGTCCTGCCTTGCCCATATTGATATTGGGATTACCTATATTGGATACCTTATCCGTCATGATTCAACGGCTCCGCGCAGGAAAATCACCTTTCTCCGCAGATAAGCGCCATATCCATCACAAATTGATGAGTTATGGACTATTACACCCACAGGCCGTTGCCATCATCTATATTATTCAGAGTTTTTTCCTGTTTGGCGCTTTCATCTTTCGCTACTCGCATTTTGGGATCATTTTAAGTTATTTTTTATTCTTAACCGGATGTATCTTCTTGACTTTTTACTATGCAACTGCACAAAAAGTTGATTTTACTTCAAGCCAGTCTAGTCTTAAACGTCGTACACCCTTCTGGCGTCAGGATTGGATCTTTAGCTGTTGTCGTTATTATATCGAGTTAACTTTGTGTCTATTTTTATTAGTCTTAAGTACCGTTATCTATTACCACGAGCAATTTAACTGGGTACTTGAAGCTAAAATTTTCGCTTTGGCAATCAGTATTACATTTATTATTCCGCCAAAAATTCAGCTCTTTATAGTACGCCTCACCTTCTATATTGCGGGAGCCATAAGTGTCTATACCCTTGAAATTTCAAACTTTAAGGATACTTTAGGGGTGAGCATAGATATATTTTTTCTACTGCTGCTGGTAGTGACGAGTATTGCTGTGCGGGTAACGCGTAAAACCTACTTTACGTTAAATAATCAAGATTTATTAGTACTGCTATTCATAGGCGTTGCTATCACCTTCATCAATACCGACTATCTCATTAGAGGCTTAAGCTATCTGTGTTGTCTAGGCTATGCTTTAGAATATTTGCTCAATCGCGATATTTATAAATACCAAATATTACGCTGCTTTTCCTTTACCTACCTATTGAATCTAGGCGTATTTGCATGGCTTCAGGGCTGGCTTATCACTGAGATTATCTTGTAGAGTGCCGACAGCAGGGATTGCAAATTGACTTAACGATATAGATTGAAATAAAGAACCATCACACAGACGTGATTAATTTGATTATATACTCTAATACTTCGCAGACAAATCTAAAGCAAAAATCAGGACTACCTTTAGATTATTTATAGGTCGATTATAAAACCAAGATTACGCAACCACCCATGTTTGTATAACCCATATTTAACCAGTAAACGGCGTTTGCTCCAGTAGCTTAAAGATGGCAGCTTACTAAAATCCTGTAACAAAGCCTGCTGTTCTGGCTGCAAAGACAATACATAGCGTTTAAAAAATGCGTGTGCTTGGGCAACAATAGGTAATATATCGTAACGTTTAAAAGCTATCTTGAAAATATAAGCCGTTGACCACCTCTTTGCCCCGGTATCATTTTGCTGATGTTGTCTATAAAGCACGGTGCCTAAAGAGGCATCTATAATTACCCCAAAAGCAGCCGCTACCAGTCCTAACCACCAATCATGCATAATTGCCGCAGAATCAACGGGAAAGGCTAAATCCGCTAACGCGCGGTTGATCATGACTGTACACCCAGTAATATTATTTTGCACCACTTGGCGATTTAAGCGTTTATGCTTAGAGTTGATATTTTGGTAACGCCAAAAGGATTCTGATAGGACATGCAACTGAGCATCGACTACCTGCAGATCGGTATGCACCAGAATAGGAGTAGCTTGCACATAGTCTCGCTCTGCGTTAAGCATTAATTTTAACGTGTGAGAGATTTTATTGGGTAACCACACATCATCTTGATCGCAAAACAGCAAATATTGGGCCTGACTATGACGCAACAAAATATTATAGTTATTGATAATCCCTACATTGCCAAGATCATCCTGAATAAGCTGACATCGCTCTGGAAATTGTTGCGCATAACGTTGCAAAATTGCTAACGTCGCATCGCTAGAGGCATCGTCTCGCATCCATAAACGCCAGTTTTGATGCGTTTGCAACAACAAAGACTCCAACTGTGCCGTTAAAAATGCTGCGCCATTATAGGTTCCGAGCAAAATATCCACACAAATTGAATCAGTAGGCATTTTTATCAAAAAAACCTTTGTACAACGTCAATAAAATTATTTTGAGGTCGAACCACAAAGACCAATGTTCTATATAAAATAAATCATACTCTAATCGGGTTTTTAAGCAGGTATCACCCCGCCAGCCATTGATTTGCGCCCAGCCAGTAATGCCCGCTTTAACCAAATGTTTTTGCATATAGCGTTCGATTTCATGCTTAAATTGTTCTACAAAGATCGTTCGTTCTGGCCGAGGGCCAACTATAGACATATCCCCTTTCAAAACATTGATAAATTGAGGCAACTCATCTAAATTCGTTTTACGTAGCCAACGCCCAAACGCAAAAGTGGGTTTGCTCCGAGCCTCCCCCCAGACGGGTTGACCAGTTGCGGCATCAGCATCAGAAACCATGGTTCTAAATTTTAGAATATTAAAGCGCTTGCCACTCCAGCTAATGCGTTCCTGTTTATAAAATACCGGACCCGCAGAACTTAATTTGATAGCGAAGGCGATTAACAACATTAATGGACTGACAAGTAGCAAAATCAGTAGTGATAAAAGTTTATCTTCCAACCATTTAAGCACCGCATTGCCACTATTGATAGGCGACACCGACATATTAATAATCGGAATACCATCAATTTGTGTAACGGTATGATTTAAAATACGTAAACTAGAAATATCTGGTACCATCAGAACTTCAACTGCTACAGAATGTAATTGACGACACAGCAGTTCAATTTTCTCCATGTCTTTCAGTGATAGCGTAATCCATATCTGATCTATCGGATGAGTTTCAGTAAATTTTGTTAACTGTTCCAAATTTCCCAATTTATTAAAACCGGGAATCTGTTCATCACTGTCACAAAAATAACCCACGATGTTTAAACCCATCCATTTAGAACTCACAATTTTTGCCGCGATATGGCGCGCGAGATCACCGCTACCAACCAACACAATATGCCGTCGATTCAGACCTTTTTTACGAAAGTAACGCAGCAGTAGGCGCAAAACAATTCTAGAAAGCACCAATAAGAAAAATGCAGTAAAAAACCACAAGGCTAACCAATGCCGAGAGAATTTAATACTGGTTTTTGTAAACACCATAAATACCAGTAAACCCAACATCGTACATATCCAACTAAACAGCAAGATACGTATTTCTTCGTAAATACTTTCACCGCGCCAACTGCGATAAACATTAAAAACAGGAAACCACCAAGCACTGAAAACAAAACTTAGGCTCAGAGCCACGACATAGCTATGCGGTAAAAAACTACTATGATCAGGAAAGGATTTGTAAGGTTCTAACAGCAAAAAACAGAGCACTCCAGAGCCGCAGATAATAATCCAATCCATAATTTTTATAAGGAAAATTAGTACATTGGAAAACTCTTTGATACGACCTGTTTTAGCCATACTTTCTTAATATTTAAGGTAAAAAATTTGAAGGATAGTTACAAAAAAACCACACTCCCTGAACAGCTAAGGATTTTGGGGATAAATTTTATTTAAATGGCAAATTACGCAGAAAATTTTCTTTAAAGGTCGATTCTGCGGCACCTGATTGATTTAATTTTTCCAAAGCCTGACCTTTTAAGATATAGGCGTTTGAATTCGAAGGTTCAAGTGCAATCACTTTGCTGAAATCTTGTTCTGCCAATTGGTATTGCTCTTGCTCAAAATAAATCCGGCCACGATTAAAGTAAGCGTTCACCGCTAGATAGCCTTGGTCTTTAGCTAGCGCTATAGTTTTTGTGAAATCAACTATAGCCTCTGACTCACGATGAGCTTTATTTAAAAATACACCACGATTGTAAAAAACACGCTCCACACCAGGAAGGTTTTGCAAATTCTGGTCCATCAATAATTTAGCAGCATCATCCCACACAAGGATAGAATCACTGAAAGTATTTAATCGATTCCAGGTTAATGGCACCAGAACTAAGGCGCAGCACAACAAAACTGTATTTGCCAATTTAGCGGATAACTTTCGAAATAACCAGGGCAAAGCCAAAAATATCCCTGGCATCCATAAATAGCTACGATACAGCACAAATGATTCTTGTACCCGAATAACTGCAAACTCAGTAAAAAATAATAACCAAGGACATAGCATGGCTAACCCTAATAATCCCCGTTCGCCACGATGCTTCAAAAAGCTGAAAGCCCAAATCGGATAACTGATAAAAGCTAGACACCCTAAACTTTCAGGAAAGCTGAGCAGTTTAGTCACAAAAGGGTAGTAAATATCTATAGCCATCCACGCCGTATTGGGTAATAACCATAAACCCAAATATTTAAAAAATAAGTA
>SXGT01853494.1_pt1 | contig 25885 bp, 29 predicted proteins | sample 3176221 | NCBI WGS metagenome assembly SXGT01 (sample SAMN11356862, study PRJNA531348) | freshwater metagenome | isolation source: freshwater sample F1-120 | place: China: Fuxian Lake, Yuxi | collected 2017-12-25
AATAAACGGGATATTTATTTTTTCTTTATCATTTTTGGCGGAGCTACTGGTGTTGTTTTCCCAGCTTCTTCTTTTAATTTATCGCTTGTTTTGTTTATCCACCATCTACGTAGATATACAGGAATTGATTGAGCTTCTGTCAAAGTTAATTTACCGTACCAAACACACTCAAACAATTCTTTATAAACAATATTTCTATACTCCGGTGTCAGGCCAAAAGAATTCCGCCGTGATTGGGACGTCAACCTCCTTGGTACCACCACAAACTGAACATGTAAAATCTTGTTTGAAAATTACATCAGGATCATGTTCAGCTAAGTGTTTTCTAAATGCTCTACTGTCTGTAGCTCTCATAGAATCAACAAACATATTTATAGTTTTTTGATCTTCTACACCATTAACGGATAGAAGTTGTTTCTTAAATCGTGTTGTCACTCCCTTATCAATAACCATGTTTGTTTTCTTTTTTAGAGATTCTTGAGCTTCAGTAATTTCTCTTTCTTCTCTTGAACTAAGAAATTTGAATTGAACTACATTACCAGAAGGAAGTGTGTATTCAAATCTATTTTCTCCTTCTGACACGGGTTCGAGTTCAAGCACATTCATTTCTAGTTTTGACAAATCAAAAGTCCATTTTATATTTTGTTCTGAACAAAGTGGACATTGTAATGTGACATCATAATCTGAAGTGTATCCTGATACTCTCAAAAATACCATTATAGCATTTTTATCTCCAGCAATCATGTCTTCTGGGCGAATTGTTTTGTTAGTGATACAATTAGCCAAAAGAGCATCGATCATTTTACCAGATCTAATCAGAGATCTTGAAGTAAGAATATCTTCATCTGGCGCTATAAGATGTCTTACTTCTACTTCTGTCAAATTATGAAGCGGAGAAATTTTTGGATAAATTTTCCCCTGAGAAGGTAGTGAAATTAATTCAGTGGGTACAGAAAATCCTTGTTGTTTTTGTGAAGATGCAATTTGAAGAGCTTTTTGTGCAGCGTCTTCAATTTGTTGTTCATCTTCTACTACTATTTGTGTTTTTTCAGACATTACTTTTGTTACATACTCCTTGTTTAATCTCTCGGTTGTTTAGCAATAGTCTTTACTTTTTGGTGTTTAGAAGAATCATAACTTTTAGAGTCTATCCAATAACCAGAATCTGATTTTGAATCTGATTTTTTATTTTTAACGAATACTTTGTTTTCTTGAATAACTTCTTTTATGAGTTTCTTGAGTTCTGACTTCAGAATTTTCATTATTTGATGTGACTCCAATCTCCGTGATGATGCAAAGCTCCAGTACTTACTGATCCCTTTTTCCCATTTTCGTCACCAAGTATAAGATGTTCGTCACCCCATTCATCTTTGACAGCATTGTGAACTTTCAATTTCCCACTTGTGTCTAAATCACCTTTCACAATTTTTCTTGACATAGAGTTAGGATGAAATTTTATGTGATTACCAGGTTTGACTCGAGATGCTACATGTCCACCAACTATTTTTGGTCTTCCAAGGTCATCTTTTTCTCCATCCCACGGGATAGATCTTCTTCTAATTGGGGATGTTTGCTTGAGGTCTCCAACTATTTTAGCAGGTGCTGGACCGCTAGCTCCTAAATGTTTCTGATCAGGATGGGCATCAGGAATTCTGTCACTTTTTTCATGGATAGATGGGTCAAAATGTTTAGAATCTATCTTATAAGTTGCTCCGGAGTTTTTGTTCTTCACTGTGATTTTTTCTGATGCTTCACGAATAACTTCTTCTACAAGTTTTCTAAGTTGTGATTTAAGAATTTTCATTTTAAGTTCTCCTGTGTCTGTTTGATATATTCAGAGTTTGTGTCCCTTACGAATATTTTTGAGTTTTTCTCCACATCCGCAAGAGCATAAAGGCCAAACTCCATTAAGCCAAAAATTTACATAGAACGTTTGAGAATCTATTTTGTGTGCTCTTCCAACATGTTTACGTAAAGAATAATTATCGAATTCTCTTTTACAATCTGAACATTCAAATTTTACCATAATGTAATCACCTTTTCTTTGATATAATATCACTGAAGAAAATTTAGATACATGTTAAGTAAATGTATTTTTATGTTAATTTCAAATTGTTGTAAGTTATTGTTTTTATTAAACTTTCAATAAAGTAATATACAAGAGTCCATACGAATTGTGAGATCAATAGTTAACGGATCTGACGAACTCATATCTAAATCACCCGCAGTAAATTCTTGAATGAATGCACCTTTGATGTTCCATTCTTCTACTGGAGTTCCCACAGGATCTAAAAGAATCAAGTTGAAATCTTTCTTATAGAATGCTGCATATCCATCTCTCCCTGAAATAGTTTCGTGGCATAATCGTACCCATTCCATAACTCTTTGCATAGATGATGGAGCAATAGGGTCATACAAGCTAAGAGTTATTGTATTCCATTCAAATTTACCAGCGAGATATCTTTTTTGATTAAGATATTCGATTGGGACAGATTCCATCGAACCTGATGGTCTAGACGCACTTTTTGCTACGAATGAAGGTAATACTTCATCGCTGAAGCGAAACAACCAACGATTACCTCGCTTAGGTTCGTAAGCGTCGCTTAACATTGTGTTAGTCTCGAAAGGTTGGGGCATTTTGTTTCTCCAAATTAAGTATGTTTCTGTTATTCGTGATACATTTACTACAAAATAAATATCAATCTAGTTGAAATTTGTGCATTAAAAGATTAGTTCATTAACTTTGTTTTCTTTCAGAATTTGCCTGATCTTGTCAGGATTATTTTTTACGTCATTCTCCCATAACACCAATACTGTGTATCCAGCTTGCTCAAGATCTTTTATTCGAGTATTGTCAGAATCCCAAATGTCTTTGGCTAGCATATTTTTTTGTTTGTGAAGATATTCAGATTCGAAATAATTGGGATTAGTATGCCAATAATCACCAAAATACTCAATGATTAATTTATTTTCATAATTGATGAAATCTACAACATATTTATTCAGTAAGTACACTTGTCTCTTGAATTTTTTACTCTCGAATAAAAAATCTCTATAAAACATTTTTTCAGCTTTGCTAACATACGATTTGTTATTCAAGAAGATATACTCCATCGAACATTTTCTTCCACAAGTTTTCTTTTTGTTTTGCAATTTTCTTGTTGGAGTTTCAAACCAGTTATCACAAATATCACATTTAACACTGATTCGTTTTGTACAAGTATCAAAATTAAACTTGCAATTGTTAGAACAAAAATTTGTCTCTTTACCACGAAAATTACATTTTCTTTTGTAAAATTCTTTTTGACAAAAATCGCAACAAACTCTAGATAATCCGATTCTTTCAGAAAATAATTTTCTATTTCTAGACTTTCCTTTTCCCCCTATCGTTGTTGATTTGTAATAACAATCTCTAGAACAATATTTCTCATTTTTGAATGACTTGAAATTTTCATTACAAGTTAAACATACACAATCAAATCTAACATGTTTATCTCTACAATTTGAATCACAATAACAACTTTTATGAGCATAGGGTAAATCTTTATCACATGTTTTGCATTTTCTTGATACATATTCAGTACATTTGTTACAATATTTTGCAAATCCTGTTTTAGGTGTAAACATAGAAAAGCATTTTTTGCAAGATTTTTCTTTATACATAAATCTCCTCTTGTTGGTTTAATATAATATAAAATATTAACCAACAAGAGGAGAAGAACTAATTATTCTTAGTCAGTAATAGTAAGTCCGCGGTTCGACAATGAATAATCTAGCATAATGATTTCAGCAGCATTAGTTGGTCTCAAGTAGATCTTTCCTTTCATGATATTTCTATCAATCAAATCTTGAGTTGTAGTTGTTTCATCAAGAACTGCTCTGAATTCTGTCAAACCATTAGAATCTCTAACTTGTGATAAATAACTATTGATGAGATTCAACAACTTAGATCTAGTTGTTGGAGTATTTGGTTCGAATACGAATATTCTTGAGAATCCTGCAATTGTTTTTCTTACAGTTAATAGCATTCTTCTAACTGAAATTCTATCAAGCGCAGAATCTTTCTTTTGTAGAGTTTTTTGTCCCCAAATTACAATACCTCCACCTGGGAATGTAGCGATTGGATTAACATTTCCGACACTATAAAGATCATCTCTTTGTCCCTGTGTCAATCTTCTTCTTGCTTCAATAACATTTTCCATTCCTGCTCTGTTAAATCCTGCGATTGCCCACCATGGTTGAGCAACTTTGTCGTTGAATGAATATGCACCAATTACTTCAACAGAAGGCGGAACCCATACTAATTGATCATTATCGACATCATTAATTCTGATCCATGGGTAATATGTAGCAGCATAACTACTATCATATTTTTGTGCTTCAACAATTGCCTGTGCCACAGATGCAGAAAGTGCGGCAGCTGTAGTAGATCCAGGAGAAATATCTAGAATATAGAATGCATCTCCTCTTTGGGTTATCATGTCGATAACTCTACTTGGAATTGAACCTACTGATGAAGAGTGAACACCTGGTACTGCGATTAAATTAAAATCAATTTCATCTGCGTTAGAAAGAGTTTTGATTGCTACATCAAAATCTCCAGAAAGAGTTCCATCATTCATCGCAGTATATTTGTTAACTCTTGGGTCAATTCCATCAAATCCGTCGTACATAGGAACTGTAAATCTTAGAGAATTTGTAGAATTGTAGTTTCCGCTGCTTGATCCGACCATATTTACAAGTGAATATGCTGTGACATTACCTGAACCTGCAAGATCTCCGGTTGTTGAGAAGAATAGAACTCCAGAATCAGCAGTTGTGGTTCCTGAAGCTGAAGTAATACCTTTCTTTAATCTATCTTTAACTCCACCTTGAGTAAAATCTACACCCATGAATACAGTTGAATCTAATTCGTTTCTTGAATTAAGTTCAGATGTTTTCAAAGGAAGCGATGGAATGAATGCTGCTGTTGCAGCGACTGGTTGAATTTTTCCAATACCTTTGAATCCAGATGGTCTTGCGTTGATAGGGAAACCATCTTGAACAATAACACGAATATATTTCGAATTGTTATTATAATCACCATTGAACAAAATTTCAGGAGGTGTTTGGGTCAAATCATAAGTAGGTCTTCTATCACCGATTACTCGTGCTATATAGTTTTTCGATGTAGCATCAAGATTGACGTTGATGAAAGATTCTAGAATAACAGGATTTAAATCTGTGTCATCGATATCTCTAACTACAACTGTGAATGATGGAAACCCAGTAGTAGAAGTGTTAACTTGAGTGATAGAAATTTTGATATTATCATTTTCTGCATCACCATGACCCAATGAATAAACTTGGAATAAATCGTAAACGCTTCCCCCATAATTTTGTGACACAATCATTGGGGAACTTGCACCAGAAAATCCGCCTGTAATGTTAGAATACAATCCAGTGGCAGATACGAAATTGCTGTTTGCTTCAGCTCCTGAAACACTTCCGAGTACAGTTCCTGCGTACCAATCAAATACAGACTCGACATACAATGCTGTTAATGAATCACCAGCTTTAACGACTGTAGGATCAGTTCCAAGTACTTTTTTGATGTATGCCCCAGAAGATTCAACTACTGACAATCCGTTAGCAGTTACGCCTTTTCCTGGAATTGCAATTGCAAAGTTTGTTGGAGAACCTGAAAGATAAACTTCTTGTAACGATCCTCTGAATCTAAGTTGTGCAATAGCGACGTTTGATGAGCTTAAAACTGCTCCAGAATTTTGATTAGCTAATGGGAATGCTATGTGTACTGCATTTCCAACACTTGCAGTAGATCTTCCAAGTACTCTAACAACATTTAGAGAAGTACCATTTCTTAAATAAGATCTAGCAGCGTATGGTACAGTTAAAGATGGGTCCATGTTGCCGAAAGATTCACGGAATTCTCCAAAAGAATTTACTCTTGTTGGAAGGAATGCTGGACCTTTTTGAGTTAATCCGACAAGTGCAGCACCAATTGCTGCAGCTCCCGCAGGAATGAAAGATTCATCAATTTCTTGAGAATACACTCCCGCAGAAACAAAAATTTCTGCCATTTATGTTCTCCAAATATGTGTTTGCAAAGAAGATATATCTACAAATGAGAGATATACAAGTAGTTTTAAAGTTCTATACGATGTAACCCTTTTCTTACAAAATAAATATCCTTTTGAAAATTGCAGAATACATGTTGGTGAGCAAAAAAAATCTCTGTGGAAGTATGTCCACAGAGATTATCATTAGTATTTGTTAATCAAGGAGGATCTCTACATTTTACAAAATGACTAGACATATGTATGACCTCTTCGTAGATGTTTATTTACTTATTCATGTAAAGTTTCACATACTCCGGAGAAGCCTTGTACTGCTTCCCACCGGCATCTGCAAGAATCACCTTGTTCTTTCGTTGACGTGTGTCCCATCCCTTCACAGTCAACTTAATTCCATTTTGAGATGTGAAGCTTTGACTTAACCATTCAATCTTCATTCCATAGGCTAAACAATGCAATCGATACTCTGTTGCTTCGAGATCAAATTTTTCTCCAGTTAGAGTTTCTGTTACAACAAAACTTCCCTTAAGTTTGAATGTAGCTGGAGCATATTTCCCATTTCCAGGAACATATTTCAATCCAAACTCAGCTGCAAGAGCTCGAAGACGAGAATCAAATTCAGAATGAAAAGAAGCTGCGGAATTAGCATCGAATCGAGTAATCTTCATTTGATTTCTCCTTATTATTTGTATGATTAAATATAACTAATCTGGATACACTTGTAAAGGAAAATTATACGTATTTAGCGACCAAAGAACAAATCCTTGAATTTTCTGCATTCCAATAATAAGTCGGATAATTTGGATATCCGTATTCGACCATCCCTAGCCCATCTCCGGATCTAAGAATTGATAATCTATTTTGAATTGATCCCTCCCAATTTTCATCATTCACATTGAGCCCTGGAGATAAACAAATTGTGTGTAATGTTGGAACATTTGGAAGATTACTTATAGCTTGAGCAGGCAAATTGATAGTTGTGTGCCAAGCACACTGAACATGCGATATAGAGGGTAGAAGAGCCACTCTCCATGATGTGGGGATTGTCAATTTTTGAAAATCACAACCGTAACGTGTTTTGATATCTTCACCTGAATACAACAAACCATTATATCCAGAATAAGCAATGTTTGTTTCACAATTTGGGAATTTAAATTTTTTCAACAAATGAATCATAATTCTAAATATCACAGCGAACTGTTTACATCTGTATTCTATCAAAGTTGAATTAACATTCAAGTTGTAATATCCCCAAACATAACTCAATTGAGAATCATACGATGTGATAGGATATGCCGTTTTATTTAATGGAGATCTTTCAAAATCATTGGCCAATCCATCACATGGAGTTTGAACTTCATTGACAAAATCGTAGAAAAATTGACCAAGACCAGAAACAGAAACGTCTTTGTCATTTTTAAAATCCATCAAAATTTTCCCAAGATTCCAAACAGGATAATTTGCTGTAGGATAAAGGTTAAATTTTTCGTTCATAGTTCGAACAATTTTTTGTCCGTTATTCACCATATCTGTGAGATGAATTCCCGAATGATGAAGTGGAACTCCAGCATGTGTAACTTTAGCGTAATTTAGATCCTCTAATCCCACGGCCGGATCTTCAGGTGTCGGAATTCCTCCGTGATCATTAAGAGCAGCTCTATAGCCATGATAATCAAATATCATCATAATGGTCTATCATTCATATCTGAATCTATTGCTTTTCTTTCTTCTACACCCCCAAGAACTTTAGACAAATTAGCTGCTTCTTCATCATTTAATTTATCTCCAATAGCAGCCTCAGCACTTCTTCTTAAGCTACTATCGATTTTTTCTTCTTTCACTTCAGTTTCTTGAGATTCTAAAGATCTAATCAACATATGGAGCTGTGTTGCAGCTCCAGAATTAGCTCTAAACTCTCTGTCCTTAGAGATGTAATTGTCTTCAGCAGTTTTTGTAGCATTTTGTAAACTTTCAAGATTATCTCTAAGTCTTGATCTTTCTACTTCTAAACTGACAACATGATTGCTAATTTCTTGATATGCTTGATTAAGTTGTTCTAATGAAATTGTTTTGCTCATTTTTGTTCTCCGTATTGAGTTGTCCCTATGTGATAAGCTGCATCCAGAGCTACGTCAGCAGCAATTCTGAGTGAAAATTCTATTTCTTTCCCATCAATATATGATTTGATAAATCCAGCAAGGAATGCGTCACCACATCCTGTAGAATCAACACATAATTTATGAGGATGATTTATTTGATTTATTTGGTGACCGTCACTAAAACATTCATATCCGTCGGAACCCTTAGTAACAATCACAGTATCAATGTTCAGCGATTCAGAGATGATTTCAGATTTGAAAGCTTTCCCAAGATCTACATCTTCTTTTACATTTACTAAATGACATATTCCCCCTTCTTCTTCATGAGAAGTTCTATAATGTGCGTGGCATTTCAAAAATTCATCAGCTGTTGTGTTGTTGATTTTCAAAATATCGGCAGAAGAATGACAATAATCAACACATTTAGTATCTACAGCTATGGTAATCTTATTTTTTTTACAAATTGAGATGATTGATTGAGTATTGTCCCAATTTAAAACACCTTTCCCGTAATCACTCAAAATAACACAGTCATAATGACGTATGTTATTTTTGAGATACATCATTGTTTTTTCAGATAGTTGTTCATATTCACAACTTGTTTCTACAGTGTGGTGTAATTTGTTATCTACATATTTTCTATCTTTTACTATCATGTCAACAGATTCAACATTTTTCTTTATAGAAACGTTTTTCAAAAATTGAGATTGATAATCTGAAAAAATGTTAGTGATAAAAACAATCTTTTCATCTATCTCAAGCAAGTGAGATAATTCATTAGCAAAATTTCCTGCCCCACCGGGAGTAACAATGTAATTTGTAAATTTTACTACTGGTGTGTTTGTGGCTAAATCATATTTGATTGTTTCAAAAAACTGGTGTTTGTCAATTATGTAATCTCCGATAACTAAAAATTTCATCTTATCCGCCTATCCCTTGTTTAATATTCATGTACGCACAAAATAAAATATTTTTGATCATATTTTCATCTAATTCATAACTTCTAAAAATTTGTCTTTCAAACCCCTTCGCTTTTTCTTTGTATTCATCAACATGACATCTTCCGCACCATGCTGGTTGTTTTACACAGCTTCCATTATGTTCAGCAAACTCATACTCAGCTTTCAATTTAAGCCAACGATTATAATCGTCTATCAAATGTGATAATGTATATGTAGACTTGGGAGATGAATCTTCATGACCCATAATAAACGCTGACAATAAATCATGATCAAATTTTGCAAATAATTTATATGGTGAATTTTCGTCGACATGATCTTGAATTTGATCGTAAGGATCTTCTCCAAATAATTTTATTCGATCTTCTTTCGGCATCCAACTGAGAGACGGATATTCAGTTATTTCAGGTTCACTCATCATTTTTTCTCACTAGATATTTTTCGTTCAAGACTAAATAATCAATCTTTGATTTTTTAAATGTTTCGATAGCGTCTTTGGGAGATTCTACGATTGGTTGATTATCTATATTGAAACTTGTGTTAAGTAACACTGCGTGACCCGAGAGTTTCTTGAAGTCAAACAACAGCAAATATATGAATTCATTTTCATGTTGTCGTACAGTTTGCACTCTTGCTGTGTTATCAAGATGAGTTATCCCAGGAAGTTTATCTCTAAAGTTGTCTCTTAGTTTTGGAGAAATAGTCATATATGGAGTGGCATGAAACCATTCGAAGTAATTTTCTATAAGAGATGGTTCATACTGACTCAAATCAGATCCATTAGATTTGTCTATATCTGGATGAATTCCTTGTGCCATCACTGGAGCATACGGTCTCCAATATTCACGAAACTTGATTTCTTTATTCAAATAATCTTTTGCTTTATCCCAACAGGGATTAGCCAATATAGATCTATTACATAATGCTCGCGGACCCATCTCAGACCTTCCGCGAAAGATCGCAACGACTTTATTGTCGAACAATTCTTTAGCGATGAACTTTGTCAATTCTCTTCTATTTTCGAATTTTTGATAATTCATACTATGATGTCCAATATTGTTCCTTTATGAATGAACATAGTTTTTTTCTTTTCTTCATCTTGATGGACAACTTTCACATCTTGTTTTCCCATTTTTTGTTGCAGATTATTTTGCTGATCAAACAACATGTATGTTCTAACTTTTTCTATTTCTCTAAGCATTTTTCTATCTCTTCATCTGTGTATCTCCAAATTTTCTCAACTTCATCATCCCAAATTCTGATTATTTTGAAACCCTTTCTCTTCGCAAGTTCATTGTTATATTTATCATTAGCTTTTCTCTCATAGGCTCCAAATGGTTTTCTTTCAAGATTGCAATGCCAGTATCTCCCATCAACCTCAATCAAAATATTATAATCTAGAAGATAGAAACAAATTTGTTTAATTCTTTTTCGATCTCATGATCGCTGTATTCTTTCCCCAAATAAGCAGTATCGAGTAACTGAATTTTTTCTTCGTGTTTGTTGCAGCTGTAGAGAGCACTTCCGATTGCTAAGCCTGTGTCATTTGGGAAAGGGGGGACATATATTCGTCGAAACAATTTTTGTAGTTTGGCATTTGATAAAACGTTAAGAGCCATTCCCCCAGATAAACACAAATTATCGTAAATCAGTCGTCTTTGTTTCAATTCTTCAAAAAACTCTATAATAATAAACTCCCACTGAAATTGTAACCATGCTGCTATATCTTGTGGAGAATATTGATCCATCAACGCAGAATGTGGAATATTAACATCAATGATTTGCGGAAAATAGTCATCTTTTTTGATTTCCCACAAATTTTCTAAATCTATTTTTTTGTAATTCCCATATGCTGATAAACCCATGATTTTTCCTGGGGCTGACTCCATAAATAAATATGGATTTGTGATTCTTTTTACTTTATCAGGTTCTATCCGAGAATAAATGTATCTAGAAATGTTGTTGTATATCTGACAAATGTTGAATTGAATTATTGGAGAAATCCCGTTTATTGAATGATGTAAAACTGTTAGTGATTTTCCAATAGCAAGGGCATAAAGTCCAGTTTCGTATCCAACAATTCCCTGAAATCTTGTGCTGATAGAATTTCCAGCACCATCCAACGATAATATCGATGAATTTTCAAACCCTGAAGTAAAATAAGAACTATATGCATGACAAATATGATGATCAGCAAACTCAATTTCAGCGTTTGGAAATTCTCTTTTGAGAATTCTGACTATTGAATTTTTTTGAAACAAAGAATGAATATTTTCAGCGTAACACACCATGTTGATATCGTCATTCGTAAGTTTAGCATTTTCTAAACAGTATTTTATCGATAATTGAGGATATCTTCCGTCATATTTTATTCTACTTAAACGTTCTTCACTTATACTTGTATGATGAGTCCCATCAATCCATAAACTACATCCAGCACTATGAATCCAATTTTGTTCGACATCCCACCCGCAGGCTCCACTGACGCCAACAACTATCATACGATATTTTCTGTTTTATAATTGCGCCAACATTCAAACTGGATATTTTGTTGAGAACAATATGCCTTAGCACATTTTATTTTTTCTTGAACATTTTTGTACACCAAAAATCTTTCTGGTTTTATTTCTATCATAACAGTTTTATTTTGAAATTTTATAATAGCATCAGGAATATATCGTCGTTTATGTCCATCAGAATCTACATATGCGATAAACATAGATTCCCACAAAAATTCTATTACGTCATCATCATCTTCTAATTCTTCTATTATTTTTTTTTCTAAATTGGATCTGCAGTATATTACATTTTTGTTTTTGCATTTTTTTGAATTAAAATAACTTCCTATCGCTGATGTGCACCCACATTTTTCACCATTCAGTATCCTGTTAGTCATAGACACACTTAATTTTTGTCTTGTTTCAGCACGTTTTGCAGGATTTTTATCTCCTTTAAGTCTATCTGATATCTTTTTTCTTCGTTCTTCAGAAAATTCTCCATGAAAAAACTTGTTAGTTTCTTTAAAATCTTCCCACATTTTAGTTGCTTTCTCATTATCAAACTTTTCTGTCCAAATTTCTTTGATTGATTTATCATACATTGGATTATTTTTTCCACTAACATCTGCATGATTATCTGACATTTTTTTTCTTGTTTCTTCAGAAACAATTTTGTTTTTAAGTTTTTCTATCGTTTCTAATTTATGTTTTTTGCCCTTAAACGCGTTATTTTCTATAGCATTACACTTTCTACACCTACCGATCCTACTCCCGCCGGAAATTTTTTTATTACACGTAATGCAAAATTTCTCTGGTCTACATTTCATGCAAGTTTCAATATTTTTTCTGCATGTTTGATAATTTAATTTTGTTTCACATTTACTGCAATTTTTGTTCATTATTTTCTCTATATAATGTAAATGCTCAATAGGTCATCTGAAAGACAGTCTATGTTTCAAGACACAATCAGCTATTGAGCATTTAAGTTACTATCTATTCAGATGACATAATAAATATCTTCGAAATTCGGAGAAATCATTCATTTAGAACTTAATCTCACTTTAGTTTTTCGAAGTTCATCAACGATTTCTCTATCAATCTCATCAGTTATAATTTTCTTCATAAATTCTGGATTATTGAAAGGATTATACTTGCCAAGTCTTGTAGAAACTTCTTCTGCATATTCACTACCATGAGATTCAGTAAGGCCTTCTTCAAGTTTTTTGAATATGGTTTTTACTTCCCAGCATCTACGGGCTGTTTTGAAAAACCCAACGAAGTCAATAACAATATTTTTGTCTTTCATCACACAAAACAAAATAGATAACGGTATTCCGTATCTATCATATAGATTGAATACCTCTTCTCCGTCCATAACTAAGCAACCGTCTGTTGTTTTCCCAATTATCATAACAATCTCCTCCTGTAGAATTATAATTCAATATTTGGAACAGTATACTGACATACAGCCCACGGAAAGTAAGGAATTTCTTTTTTCTTCAAACTGAAGAGGAATTTCCTTTATTCTACATGCCCAGTTGATCAAAAATTCATCGTTGTATGTGTTTAAATCTGGAATAAATGACAATCATGTAGATAACAATCTTTCTTGAACAATTTTTGATGCTTCTAATCTATCAAGTTTCAAAACTATCATTCTCCTTTTTTACCATAGCGAAATATGACAATTGATAATCTTCGTTAACTTTTCCATCAGGAGAAACACTTCCAATCCCTGCTGGTCTAATCACAGAAGTTCCGTCTTTGACATTCATTTCTGCCAAACTTTTAGATTCTGGCCATGATGGTAGAAACTTTACAGTGATTTTAAGTTCATCTCCGTCTACAGCACTATCTTCTACAACGCCGATAATTTTTTCTAATTTGGGCGAAATAGTATCATCTTCATTATATTCACGTTGTACAACACGACAGCTTGAATTTGGAGATTTCAATTGTTCATCAATTTTTTGTAAAATTTCTTTTGAATAGATTCTTCCATTCAAATTTTGTGACGTATTAAGTACAGAAATTTCATATTTTGACATTTTCAGAATCTCCCAACAATTGAAAGTTTTCTAACCCCGGGTTGTGTCCCTTTGTATAACATAATTCATATTTTGGCACTTCATACAAATTATCTAACAAATGGCGAGGCCAGATTTTTACTTCATAATCACCAAGGTCTTCGTTTACAAAAAATTTGTACATTGGCGCATGTTCTTGATTTGTGAATTTATCAAGAATGTCGGTTCTTACGAAGAATAAATCGTTACCTCCAAGATTAGATCCAACTAATGTGTATTCTTTGTCATATGCAACATCACATATTGCCTTAAAACTATTACCGAAATAGTTATTTCCTGTCCATCCGTATGGAACATTTTTGGGAACTACCAACGATAAATTCGGTGGTATCGACGAATTATATTCTATAACGATTATTTTAGGCCGGATAGATAGAGCTTTCAATAACCAATAATCAGTCCAATCTGTATCAATACTTAAGATATCAAGATCAGTTGTATTCATTTGCTCAAGACAAACACTCATCAATGAATTGATATTTTCCGTTGTTACTAGTGAGTTTATCACATGCAATCTTGAACTATTTTGATAATTTGTATTGAAATAATGTTGTTGAATCTTTTTGATGTTGTCTTCATTACAATCTATCCAACAACATTTCCAACCTTTTATCAACAAATAATGTGTGTTGTTACATTCTCCATCGCCACAACCAAATTCTATAGCAGCACCTTTTTCAATTTTCAGCTTTTTACAAAGATATTCGATTATGCCGTCTTGATCTTCTTGACTGAATACTCGAAATCCAAATTGATTCAATTTTTTATCAATTTTACTACTCTGCACGAGTTTTTGCCATTCATCGTATCTAGAAATTTTTGTTAGAGCATCAATATGCAATAACATATCATTTTGTTTTTGAGCAGTAAAATTCATATACTGCATCAACATTTGTTCAAAGTTTTCGTTCATTTTCGTTTTGTCACCAAATAATTTTCTAAAATTAGATAATCTATTTCTGATTCTAGAAATGCTTTTATAGCTTCTTCTGGAGTTTCTACGAGTGGTTCTCCTCGTAAATTAAAGCTCGTATTTATTACCATGGGGATATTCGTTATATTATAGAACTCTTTGATCAATTTATAAACAAATTCGTTATCAAAAATGTTTACTGTTTGTGTTCTAGATGTTCCATCAATATGTACTGCAGACGGTATTTTTTCTGGATATTTACACTTCAATGCGAAACTCATGAATGGAGTTGAAACAATTTCACTTCGTTCATATTCAAACCAATTATTCAAATATTCTTGCATAATCATCGGAGATACTGGTCTGAATGTTTCTCTGTCTTTTATTCGATTGAGTTTGTCTTTCATTTCTGCAGAAATTGGCGATGCTAACACACTTCTATTTCCGAGTGCTCTGGGACCACTCTCACTTCTACCCCTTGAAATAGCGATAATGTTATTTTCACTAAGCAATTCTGCTAAATATTTCAACGAATCTTCGCCAAGTTTTTCAATCAAAATATCATTTTCATATTTTTCCAACGCAACAGATATTTCTTCTGAAGAGTATTTTTTCCCTAATTCCCAGCACTGAGAAAATGTGTGTGATGCTTTGAGTATTGTTTGTTCAAAATTTCTGATTTCGTCATTTCTATTTCTATATAGAAAATTTGACAAAAACATTGCAGATCCCATACATAATCCATTATCTCCGGGATTAGGCGGAATAAAAATATTAGAATGATAAAAGTCATCATCTTTTGTTGCTATATTATCGCTATACCAGAAATCAGATAACAATTTGCCATTTGAAGTACAATTTAACATCGTCCCACCAGACAAACAGATATTCTTAGTCATCATTTTTGTTTCTCTATACACTGATATCAAGAAATTTTGTATAGAAACCTCTAAAATTTTCTGAGCATAAAATGCTATTTTGAGACTCAAGTCCGAGTTCCAATCATCTTTGTTGAGCCAAAATTTATCTATAACTCCTCCCTCTCCTTTCAATTGAGGGTAGAAATTTCTTCTATCAGGAATTTTTTTCACACCTAATCTAGTGAGTAAATGTAAGAATTGATCTCCATGGAAAATATCTCCCATTTTCACTACATTTGGCCATGATAAATCGATTATAAGATTCCAATCAATATTGTCATATGCCATGAATTCATGTGTTAATGATTTTTCTCCGTAAGCTGCAACAGCCATCACTTTTCCAGCCCCAATTAGAGAAGGATAAAATCCCAAATAATCTACTATACATCCGTAAAATGAACCAATCCCGAAATCTCCTCCTCTTCGAAGAGGTTTGAAAATCTTTTCTTCATCGTTTATGTAATATACTGAATGAGAAGTACCAAGATTATCAGAAAAATCGATAGACACACATACAGCTTCAGTAAAAGGAGAAAGATAAAATGCTGAAGCACAATGAGAAAAATGATGATCACAAATGAAACAAGGAACTCTTTGAGAATCTACATTCAAGAAATAAATCCCTTGCGAGACCATCCCAGAATTGTTTGTTTGCATTTTTAAAAAATCTTCTTGAGAAAAATCAGTCCCATTATCAAAGGTTATTGAAAATCCTTCTTTCGATTTATCAAATAACTCTTTCCCGTCATTTCCTCTATCTGAAAACCAGTTAGTTATTGTTGCAAAAGATACATCTTTTAATTTGATTCCACCAATATCAAGAACATACCTGATTGCTTTTTTTGTAATTCCTCTATCTGATTTTTTCCGAGTTAATCGTTCTATATCTATATGAGCTATTAGTTTTCTGTTTTTCACAAGTGAAACAGAGCCATTGTGCCCGCACTGTAGACCTAAAATGTATTGATCATTCATTTCTTTTTATCTTTCAAGTTTTTGAGAATTCTTAAGATTACGTTTCTTGAACATCCCATACAATATTTTTTTTCATACGTTGAGTCTTCACTGTCTACAATTTTGATTCCATCACTTAACAAGTCCTTACATGTATCACAAAATTCTCTAGAAGTGAATGTAAATTTGACTATTCGTTTCACAAGCTTATCAATTGAGATGTTTTAGAAGATTCAATATAATTTTCAACTTTATCAACTTCTCTCAGTATTTGATCAACTGTTATTGATTTTCCACAACGATAATTTTTTTCGCAAATCCAAGATTGTCCAGTATTTGACACATCAAAATTTCCAGGTCTCCAACAAAAATTTGTATCGCAGCTATGCAAATTGTATACATGAAAATGCGGAACATTGTGCCATTCTTTTGACCATCCCCAAACCATCGGAGATCCCCCTCCCATCCACATAACAATTCCGGGTTTTTTGATGCTTGAAGCTAAGTGAGGTAAATAGTTATCTGTAGATATGAAAAATTTACATTTTTGATGCTCAAGTATTTGTAATACAGGATTGAAGTTGTCTACTTTCAAAGACAAAACATCTGTTAATTCAGGATTGAATTGGTTAGCAAAAATTTGAACAAATTGATATTTGTGTTTAAGCGAATCAACTAATTCTTGCCATCTCTGTAAAGACCATACCTTGAATGATCTATAATTCATCGGAGACATCATATCACTAGAATTAAGATCCATCCCTAGATGTATAAGGACAATGGGTTTTTCAATTTTGTTTGTTAAAGAAGATACTGAATCGTTATACTGAGAAACTTTTAGAGCTGTAATTCCTCCATCATATTCTAATCCCATAGCATTAGCAAAGTGATTGGCTATGAACGATTCTTTAGAATTTTTGTATTTACACTGATGGATTTTTTTTGTGAGTGAGAATGAATAATCAATACTGAATGCTCTATCCCAGTTATTGTCTAAAAGATCATGTAAACTCCCTGAAGCATTTCCCCCATACGTCTTAAATCCATCTCTCCATGCATCTACCCAAATAGGATGTTCAAGTTTACCATCTACATTGAGATACCCAGGATGATGTGGGAATTGATTAGGTGTTTCGGGAAAATTTAGAGATACAACATTTTGTTCTGAAAAACTGCTAGCTATCATTGACGATATGATGCTGTTGTCTACTATAAGTATGGGAGAAGATTCTAGTTTTTGCTGTTTTCGTAATCTGATAAGTGATCTGACGAATACCGATTGCATTACACGACTTCCGAGACCTCCGGCCAAAATGAAAAAAAATACCTTCGAATCAACATTAAGTTGTAATTGGGGTTGGTTCATATAATCTCCCAAATTTTATCAATTTCATCTTCCCGTATTCTAATTAATTTGAAATTTTTTCTTTTGGCTAACATGTTTTTGTAAAGATCATTTTCTTGAATTTTTTCCCAATTGGGCGGTTTTTCTTTCAATTTGCAATGCCAGTATAATCCATCTACTTCAATCAAAATATTATAATTTGGAAGATGAAAATCATAAATTTTTGTTTTCTTTTCTATTTCATCGTAAACATGAAATTGTTTAGTATAGAAAATTTCAAAATCTATCAACATTTTTTCGACTTTCAATTCACAAGCAGTATTGTTAAATTTTTTCCCATAATTCAAAGCTGGATTTCGTATTTCTCCGTTTTTGATTTTATTTATTCTTTGTTTGTTTCTTTCTTCTATCAATCTCACAGTTTGATATTCTCCATATTTTTCATTCCAAACATCTTTAAGTGTTTTTCCAAACATGGGATTATTTATTCCTGAATTCTTACCATTTCTTTTTTGAGTTTCTACGCCCTTCTTTGTGTAAGAAACTATTCTCTGATCTGTTTTTTTAGTCAATCCCTTATTCCAAATTTTCAAATTACCATTTACATGTTTTTCTATTCTAGATTTAGAAATGTTATTTTTGTGTTTGTCAGAAAATTTCTTTCCCTTACACCAGCTTTTAATTTCTCCTGATTCGATTCCTCTAATTCTGGATTTAGAAATGTTATCCTTATGTTGTTTTGTGAAATTCTTTTTGATACTCAACTGTGAGCTATATATTGTTTTATATTCTTCGATTGTGATACTGTGAGTTTTCAAATGTGTTTGATTGATGAAATCAAACTTAAAATCTTTACTATCTTTTTTACAAATTTCACATATCACATAATCTACACCACATAAACCATCATTATGTCTTTTTTTCTTATTGAAGTTTTTGATTCTCTTTTTATTAACAACAACTTGAAACTTGATTTCATATTCTTTCACTGATAATTGATGACGTTTTAAGTGTTGCGATGTCAATTTTTTGCATCTATATTCTTTGTTTTCGCTCAAACAAACTTGACAAACAAACTTGACAAACAATTTTGTCATCGTTAACTTCCATCATTGTATTTCTCCGAACAAGAAAAGCTTAGCTGGGAACCCATAAAGATTATGTTTAAATCTAATGGCAGCTAAGCTTTCAAAAATATCTATTATGGGTTCCATAATAAATATCAATCATGTTCAGAATAAATCATTCGTGGATGATTCAAATCAAGAATATTCTCTGTTAAAAGTTATAGAAAAATCATAATTATTGTAATCTCTATCTATCATATTTTAAAATATCACCAATATAATAAAAAACTTTACCTAAACTGATTTTCTGTATTTTAGATTGTTGAAGTTTTTTCTTTATAAATTCTTTTACAAAAGGTTCTAATAATTCAGCAGCTTCTTCTTATCTTGTTTCTTTAAACAATTGTTGAAGTTTCATTTAAGAACTTTCATTGCTTGAAGTATATGATTCTTTGATTTTATGAATTTATGATCATCTGATTGATCTGAATTAGAATAATCAAAACCCACTTGTACTGTATCAAATCCATAATCTATTGGATTTTCAGAAGATAATTCTCTTAAACAAGATGTTCTATAAAGTAATTTCATAACTCTATCTCTTCAAGTATTTTTTTGCTTCTTTTGTTGGCTTTTCTTATCTTTTTTACAACAACACAATTTTCTTGAACCTCATCCCATTCAGAATTTTTTTGTACAATTTCTTCTATAAAAGATTTTTTTGTATTTACTTTTATGATATCTAGATTGTTGATTTTTTTCTCTGAATCAACATAAGTAGTTCTGTTATTATAATCTAACCAAGACTGCAAATCTTCTTTTGTCATTGCTTCAAAAGTTTCTTGTGGTTCAACTATTTGATCATATGCTTTCCATTGTTCAACAATCAACTTACCATCATTATCTGTTTGGGTGTTGTCAAACATTACATATTTATCACCTCTAGTTGCAGACAGTCTCCAATCAAATTGAGCATTTTTAATTCCATCATTTGTTGTGCAAACATAGAAACAATTTCCACACACTTTGCAATTATCGTTCATCATGATAACAAGAGGAGTCCAACTACCCATATTTGTCAATTGAATATGAATTGAATCTTTCCTGTTTACTAACTTATCAAAATATTCTGGAAGTTTTACAAGAGCTATACCATCGCATAGATAATCTTCGCCTTCATAGAAAATTCCATATTTTGGACCTTCTTCAAATCCGTGGATAAGATTAATTGCGTTATATTTATTTGGTTCTTCTTTTGATGAACAGGGATGTGATATTACGAATGACCCAGCGGCTTTTCCAAGTGTTCCAAGAACACACAAGTTTGAAGCAACAGTTACGGCTCCACCAAAATTAACATTACCGTTTGAATATATCTCAAATGCTGTAAAAATATTAGTTGAATTATCGCATACAATTCCAAATCTCATACAACCTGGATGACAAGTAGATGATGCAGTCGTAGCTCTTGAAATAGCGCATATGCCAGCTATTTGTCTATAGTCTGCTCCATCCGAAACATTGAAAGTAATACTCCCAGCTAATGAACCCGTTGCTACACTCCCATGAGTAAAATCAGCATTAGAATTAGATCTCCTGAAAAATAACATCGGAGTCGAATTGGTGTCTGCTCTCCACATATCAATGTATACGCTCATAGATCCAGAACCTTGAAAAAATGCTTCAGAACCCATCCCGCCGTTGCAAGCAGAAACAACATTAAACATTCCACAATTAGCAACTGCTGCTGGTGCAATTGTTAATCCTTTATCATGAAAATAGCCTCTAGTGTTTAAAGATCCACAGCAAGTTATATTAAACAAAAGTCTTCCACATTCAGCACCAGCAGTTCCGTTTGCAACGCATCCTACTATTCCAGCATATACTTGTGCTGTTGAAGCACAATCAATTCCGCAAAAACATAAACTTCCAAGTATAGTACCGGGAGCAGATGCAGAGCATATCATTCTCAACATTGAATTTGATATGCAAACATCTCCATTAAAACTACCTGCGCCAGTTGCTAAAAATGCTCCAACTACACATACAGCTGATGGATCTAATCTTAATTTAACTGTGTTTGTTCCAACAATTGTTGATGAGAATACTATTGTTCCACATTCTGCACCAGCTGCGCCAGACATGATGCAAGAATATATATTGCCATATAATTGAGTTGCACCTCCATTATCACAACCTGTAAATTGTTGATATCCAATCAGTGTTCCATTTGCAGCAGCTAAACAGCAAGAAACATAACTTCCATTTATTAAAATGTGATTTCCTGTGTTTGTTATAGTTGATCCTAAAGTTACAGCAGTTGGAATACAAACTAACCCGGAATTATCAATACAAATTCTTGCAGTATTATTTGTTCCAATTTGCAATCCGTGATTAGTTGTGGTTCCTATAAAACCCGAAGCAGATGCTGCTTGAATATCAGTACAAATAGCAGCAGAAGAATTTACAAATCTTGCTATTGATGGGCCTGCAGATGAAGAGGTCAATCTGACATTTTCTATTGGAGTAGTTGTTCCGATCCCCACGTTTCCATTTGTAGCATTGTAATAGATACAATTGTTTGTAGATACCCACTGAGATGCCCCTGCTGCTGCAGCAACTGTTGCAACGCACAGAGTTCCTGGCATACAAACTGTACCAGTATTTGCAGATGTTGTGATATACAGCACACCATCATTTTCAGCTCTTAAATGCCATTCTGAAGATGTATTCTTGACAATAACTGTAGATCTACCTCCTGCTGATGTAGATTCAACCCATCCGGTGACTGAATTAGATGTAGTTAAATCAAAACAACCTCTGGGAGGGTCAGCACCGGCTGCACCAGATCCAATAGCTACTAAATTCGCTGTCAGTCCGCTGATTGTATATTTCGCAGCAGTGTCTAATTTACTTGGGACTATGGCACCGTTCTGAATAATGATATTGGAAACTAGTGACATTACATTATTCTCCAAACAATCTCTTCTTCATCTTCCCAAACTCTTATTAACTTGTACCCTAATTTTTTAGCTAGCTCATTTTTACGTATATCATTGCTGATATACAATTTTTCTCTTTCTGTCAATTTATTCCAATCTCTTCGTCCATCATAGTAATCTCTGCAATGCCAATAACAACCATCTACTTCAATTAAGATATTCGAATTGTTGATTTTTACATCATAAAAATATGTTCTATTTGAAATATCATCATATAAACAGAATTCACTTTCAACATTGAAATTCATATTCGTAAGTATTTCAATAATTTTTCTATGTGGTTCAGTGTTTTTATTTATATGGTTAACTGGTTTTCTTTTTCCGATTTTATATTCTTCTTTCAATCTTGTTGATATTGCTAATCTATCTTCAATAGATAATTCTTTATGACATTTCCCCTTTGTATTTTCACTAATTTTTTTCTTTACATCTTCTGATCTGGGTATTCCTCGAAGTGTTGATATTTTACCAGCATGTACTTTAGAAATCATATCAAGATGAGCAATCTTTCTTTCTTCAGACCAAACAACCTTTCTTCCTTTTTGCACACAACTTCCACATTTTATTCCAACATTGCTGCGTTTTTCTTTACCACATTCTACACAATATTGTACTATTTTTCTACATTCTGAACAATCATCATAGATATATCCAAAGTATAACATTGTATCACAACTGATACATTTTTTGTTATATTTCTGTTCTTCGGTTTTTGGATTATTTCTTAAGACAAAACTTATTTTTTTTGAAGTTTTTTCAGAATGTTTTCTACCGTAAAAAGCATTTCGTTCACCGATTGAATTGCAAGATCTACACAATCCTATTTCATTTTTCCAAAACAGCACATCATCACACTCTTTGCAGTATTTTGTTGAATTCATTCTGCAATTTACACAAGTAATAATGTTTTTGTCAATCTGGTTCTTTCGTAATTCTAAGTAACATGTGTTACAGCGTAAATTATCGATTTCTTTTCTCCAAAATTGTTTACTTCAATGTTCTATAATAAATATCATCGACAAATTTTAGTGTCTTTTTACTTTTGAAAATAAATTTTTTCGTTTTTTCTGATATTCTTTTTCAGCTTCTTCTTTATCATTACCGTGATATGTGTTGTCTCGTATTTTTCTCTTGTAGTCTTTGCTGAGATATTCCCAAGTTTGATACAGTCTTTGTTGTATCTTTTTAGCATTTTTTTCATCTAAATTGTCAGTGAATTTGAAATAGTAAAAATAATAACTACCGTCTTTTCTTGTCAAAAATTTGATGAAATTGCTGAAACTTTCCCATACATGACCATATCTCATGTATTGTTTGTTTTTATTCATGAATTGTTCAAGCGCTCTAGTACCTTCTTGAAAATATGCATTTAGTTCTGCCGGATGATTGTAATATTCTTTCGTCCCAGAACCAAGTTTAGAAGTGTTGGCATTATAATGATTACTACGTAACCAGTCAAGATAATGAATAAATTCATGTATAAATGTTTCTTTGATATCCGCTTCACCACGTATTTTTTTAGAATGAGGATTATATGGATATACTACTATATATGGAGGTGTACTATGCCCATTAAAAATTCCACTCCAGCTTGAATCTTCAGAATATTGAAGAAATACATCTAAATCATACGTTTTGTCTACACGAACAACGTTAGACTTGATAGCACCTCCTCCGGGGGTGATTTTCAGAGATTGAAAATTTCTGTGAAAATAATCTAGCAAATGTGGGACGATTTTGTTGTAAATTCTGCTAGCTTCTTTTCGAAATCCGTAATCTCTTTCAGGATTAGCTTCTAAAACAATGTCACACAATTTCATTATTTATTCTCATCATTGTTTATTCTTCTTGTATACTTTGTTTTTAAAAACTCCCACAATTGATAAAGTCTTTGAAGAAATTTCTTTCTGTATTTTGGATTAGCGTGTTTGATAAAGTCTGAAATTCCAAAATATTCTGCGTATTCTTTTGAAACAAAATTTTCGAATCTGTGATAGTTTGTTATTATGTGCCACAATTTATCGTAACGTTTTTCTTTATCAAAAAAATCTTCAATTTTTTTAGCACCAGTTTGAAAATATGCGTTGAATTCAGAAGCATCATTGTAGTATTTATCGGGTTCACCACTTTTTAAGTATTGTTCAGTTCCCCGTATATCACTTTCTTTGCTTCGTTTTTGATCAAGATAATGAATGAATTCATGTATAAATGATTGTTTGATGTAATGTTCTTCTCTCAACTTATTAGAATGTTTGTTCCACACATCTAGATAGATGAGATACTTGTGACCTGCTTTACTAAAATATGCTCCGACTCCCTTTTTCCCTACACAAATTTCTAAATCATCATATTGTGGAAATCGTTCTTCAAAATCAGCTAAGAACACATGTTCAGTATCTGTTATATCTCCACGTTTTTCGAAGTGAAGAAAATTTTTGACAAGTTCTTTCGAAATTTTGTTGTAAATTATTTGAGCTTCTTTTCGAAATTCGTAATCTTTTTGAGGATTAGCTTCTAACAATAGTGATAGTTTCATTGTTCATCTACAATAGTCAGAGAATCTAACTCAGTGAGATTCTCAGATTCAATTATTCTTTCTTCAAATTGAAATTCTGATACAGTTCGATCAATTATCACACTTTTCTTGTTTAATATGTATCCCTGAAGATCAATGTTGAATGAATATTTGATAATTCTTTCTTCTGAGCTAAAATCTTCCAAGTTAGATTCGTCTGAACTTCCTGAAATTTCTGAATAAAAGAAAAATCCCTTGTAATTTATGTCCATTTTTCTCCATATATTCCACATCATATCTTGAAAAATATTCACATGTTTGATATATGAAGCCCAAAATGTAACTACATACGGAATATTGATGAAATTTGGATATGGCAATCTGTAAGTTTCAAACACTGGAAATTGTTTGTGAATTGCATTTCCATATTGCCATTTGCTAGTAAACGGAACTCTTCTATCTTTATCAAATGATGCAGTGGCTATTTTCTTTGAAAAAGTTATTGAGGGTTCTCCATAGATATTTTTGTATTGAAAACGACTTTCATTCGGCGAAACGGAATCTCTATGTATAGATATAATAGGAAGTCGTAACATTCCTTTATTGTCTCTTAAATCATTCAAATTTTTATCTGCAGTGTTACCTTGCATCTGAGCAAATCGTTCCCATGAACCAAACAACACAGGAACTTTTCTCCCGGTTAGGGACATTGCTTTCTTGATGCTAAACAAATTGAAAACTGCTGTATCAATTTGGAGAAGGCCAACTTCATCTATCTCTACAGAGTGGGATTCATTATTTTTTAGTTCAGCCATTCATCATCTCAATTTAGATGTAAACATATCATCATCCCAAATAGTGAATTTTATATTATTGTCTATTGACCAGTTTTTAGCTTCTTCAATTTTAGCTATAGTTTTTTCATCTTTGGATAATTTCCATTTTGCTTTTATTTCTATCAATTCTTTAGAACCATCATTATGATAAACCAAGATGTCTGGTCTATACATACAATTTGTATTTTTGTAAAAATATGAAATTCTTATAGAATGTTCAATTTGATTTTCAAATTTCATTATTTCATGATTGTTGAACATCGTCAAAATCATCTCTATACCCTGCAATTCCCATAAAGATGCATAGTAATAATTTTTGTTGGTTTGAACGCAGTACAAATACCCTACATTTTTAGATGTATGACACTTTTCTGGATCTCTATTGATTGCAGAAATACGAATTTTTTCGCTAGCTCTTTTGATAGAATCACTAGTTTCTTTAGTTTTGCCGTAATTATGATGAATTATTTGTTTAGAAGAATATAAATTTTTTAGAGTAACTGATTGCTTGTTAGATTTCAATAAAATTTTTTCATCTTTTATTGATAATCCATGTGCCCAATTTTTAATTTTCCCAGATGAATATCCCTCTTTCAAAGAAGATGAAATTTTTTCT
>SXGT01878393.1_pt1 | contig 25882 bp, 12 predicted proteins | sample 3176221 | NCBI WGS metagenome assembly SXGT01 (sample SAMN11356862, study PRJNA531348) | freshwater metagenome | isolation source: freshwater sample F1-120 | place: China: Fuxian Lake, Yuxi | collected 2017-12-25
CGGCTTTGACGATGCCGACGGCTGCCCGGATCCGGACAACGACAACGACAAGATCGGCGACGGCGTCGACAAGTGCCCGAACGAGGCGGAGACCGCCAACGGCTTTGAAGACGGCGAAGGCTGCCCCGACACCGTGCCAGAGACGGTCGCCAAGTCCTTTAGCGGCGCGATCGAGGGCATCACCTTCCAGACCGGCAGCGCCAAGATCAAGGCCAGCAGCAACAAGGTCCTCGACAAGGCCCACGCCATCCTCGCCGAGTTCGAGTCGGTGCGCATTGAGGTCGGCGGCCACACCGACAACGTCGGAGACCCCGAGGCCAACCGTAAGCTGAGCCAGGAGCGCGCGGACTCGGTCAAGGCGTACCTCGTCGGCAAGGGCATCGCCGCCGATCGCATCGCCGCCAAAGGCTATGGCGACTCGGTGTCCGTCGGCGACAACGCCACTCCAAAGGGCCGCGCCGCCAATCGTCGCATCGAGTTCCGGCTGATGACCGGCAGCAAGTGAAGCGCCTAGGCCCCCGCGCTGCTGTGACCGCGGCGAGGACGCTGCAGGCCCACGCGCTGAGCTCGGCCTCGTCGCGGCCCGACCACGCTTGGCTGCACCGCGGCGCTTTGGCTTGGGCGGCGATGCTGCTCTGCGCAATGGGCGCACCGGCCTGTAGCGAGGATGGCGCCAAGCCGGCGGACGTGGTCGGCGACGGCCTCGCCGGCATCGATGGCGCCGACAGCGGCGAGACCGCCAACGGCGCGGACAGCGGCGCCGATGCGCTCCAGGGCGATCCGCAGGGCCAGGCCGCGCTGCTCGCGGTGCCCGAGGCAGAGGCCCACGTCGTCAGCGGGCTAAAGGGTACTGTCCACATCGTCGAGACCGAGGCCGGCGTGCCGCACGTCTACGCCGACGACGAGGTCGATCTCGCCTTCGGGCACGGCTTCGTCGTCGGCCGCGACCGCTGGTTCGTCATCGACATGGGCCGCCGGCTCGGCCAGGGCCGGGTCAGCGAGCTGCTCGGGGAGGCCGCGCTCGACTCCGACCTCGAGTCGCGCCAGACCGCCATGGCCTTTGTCACCCAGCAGCTGCTCTCGGCGCTGACGCCCCAGCAACAGGCCCGTTTCGATGCGTTTGCCGCTGGGCTCAACGCCTACCGAGACGCAGTCGCCGCCGGCCAGCTGCCGCCGCCGTCCGAACTGAAGCTGGCGGCGCCGCTGCTCGGCGGAAAGAAGCCGATTGAGCTGATGACGCCCTTCACGCGCGCCGACGTCGCGGGCTTCGCCGCCGTCATCATCTACCAGCTCGGCTTCGAGACCGGCGACGTCGGCCGCGGTCACACCGCGCTGACGCTGGACGCCCTCTTCAAAGGCGTCGCCGAGGCCAAGCTCCGCCGGGCTGGCGCCGTCGGTGATCTTTGGCGCGGGCTGGCGCCGGTCAAGAAGGTGAGCGCGGCTCCGGGCTTTGGCCTCAACCCTGGCGGTCCATTGCCGCCCGGCAAAGGCGCCGGCGCTGGGCAGGGGCTCCCCGATGGCCGCGATCCTGGTCGTCGTGCCGGCAAGCACGCCGCCGCCGGCGCGGGCGCCGCTGAAGTCGCCGCACGCCAGAACTCGGCGCAGGCAGGCGCCACGCACAGCGCCCTGGTCGAGCTCTCAGGCCAGCTCGCGGCCCGCCTTGACGCCTTCGAGCGGCGCTTTGGCCGCGACGTCGACGCCGGCTTTGGCAGCAACGCTTGGGCCGTGGCCGCTGGAGGCACCAAAGACGGCAGGGCGCTGCTCGCCGGCGACGGCCACCTGCCCCTCACCATCCCGTCGCTGTTCTACCAGATCGGCCTTGACACCTCGGTCTTTGGCGGCGGCGCGACGCACCAGCTCGGCCTCGTCATCCCCGGCCTGCCGCTGCTCGCCGTCGGCACCAACGGTCAGGTCGCCTGGTGCCAGACCCAGATCGACGGCGACATCACGGACTGGTACGTCGAAGAGCTGAGCCTCGGCGCCGATGGCTTGCCGGCGACCAGCCGCTTCCAGGGCAAGGACCAGCCGCTGAAGGCGACCGTCGAGACCATTCAAGTCGCTGCGATCAAGAGCCCGGTGTTCCCGTCCAAAGGCGGCAGCCGCACCTTCACGCGTTGGACGACCTTCGACGGCCGCTGGCTGCAGACCATCGAGGGCGTCGTCGTCGGCAAGGCCAGCGAGCCCGCGCCCTCGGCCACGGCGGTGCTGGTCGGCGGCGAGTGGCGGCAGCCCAAGGACACCGACGGCGACGGCAAGATCAGCGCGATCAGCTTCGACTACACCGGTCTGGACAAGGGCAACCTCTTGCTGGCGGTCGACGGCTTCGGCCACGCCGCCGACATCGCCGGCTACCGTGAGGCGACCCGCAGCCTCGTCGCCTACTCGCAGAACCTCGTCGCCGCCGACGCCAAGGGCGACGTCTACTACTCTGGCTACCAGGCCGTGCCGTGTCGCAGCCAGCTGCCGAAGGGCAAGGACGGCCGCTGGGAGGCTGGCGCCGATCCGTCTGGACTCCTCGATGGCACCAAGTATGGCGGTTTCACCGTCCCAATCGACGCAGAAGGCCGCGTCGACGAGGCGCCTGGCGCCAGCGATCCCAGCCAATGCGTCGTGCCCTTCGCCGGCTATCCGGCCGCGAGCTACAGCGGCAAGGGCATCGTCGTCACCGCCAACAACGACCCCGGCGGCGCCAGCTTCGACGGTATCGTCGAAAACGACGCCCACTACCTCGGCGGACCCTGGGACGTCGGCTTTCGCGCCGCCCGCATCGTCGAGCGCCTGGAGACGCAGGCCAGCGCCGGCCAAGCGTCGATGGCGTCGATGGCCGAGGTCCAGGCCGACATCAAGTCCGCCAACGGCTGCCACTTTGGACCCGCGCTGCGGGGCGCCATCGCCAAAGCCAAGGCTTTGCAAGGAAAAGCTAAGCTGGGCGCCGACGACGCGCGGCTGGTGGCGCTGTATCAAGCGCTGACGCCGACGGTCGACGAGGTCGATAGCCGGCTCGAGGCCTGGATCGGCGCTGGGTGCCGGGCCGCCAGCGGCGTCGAGACCTTCTACAACCCGAAGGTGGACGCCGCGCAACGGGCCGACGCCGTCGCCACGACGCTGTTCAACCGCTGGTGGGGCCGCGCCGCCGCGCTCATCTTCGACGATGAGCCGATGCCGGGAATCTGGCGCTACTCCGGCAGCCACGCCCGCGCCCGCGCGCTCGACGCGATCTTGTCAGGCCGTGGCCCAGGCAACCCGCGCGGACTGCAGGGCTACAACCCTGCGACGGAGGAGTCGATCTTCTTCGATCGCGTCGGCACCGACGTCATCGAGCGCAGCGACGAGGTGTTGCTGCTCGCGCTGAAGGACGCCCTGACGGCGCTGACGGCACCGGCCAAGGCGTCGGGCAGCGGCGGCTTCGGCAGCGCCGACCTCAGCACGTGGCTCTATGGCCTGCGCCATAGCGTCCGTTTTGTCTCGACGATCGCGGACTTTTTCGACGGCGACGGGCTGTCGTCGATCACGGATCAGTTCGCCATCCAGACCGACAAGCTGCCGCTGCTCACGGGCGATCCCAAGGCGCCTGGCAAGCTCGAGCCCAATGACCCCCGCAAGGGGCTTGTCTGGTTCCCGCGCGGCGGCGACGCCTTCGCGGTCGACGCCGCTGGCGGGGCTTGGAACGGCGACGACACCAACTATGGCTCCGGCCCGGTCTTCCGCATGGTCATCGCGCTCGGGGCCGACGGCGCTGAGGTCCACAACGTCTTGCCTGGCGGCCAGTCTGGCCTCAACGACTCGCCGCACTTTGCCGATCAGGCGCGCCACTGGCTGGCGAACAAGGCGTTGGTGGTGCCGTTCCGCGCCGCCGACGTCGCCAAGGCGGCGCTGCGCCGCGTCACCCTCCGCCCGGCGGCGCCCTGAGCCGAGGCTAGCCCGGCCCGCGAAGCAGGCCACCACCCCGCGCCGAGGCCGTCACTGGGCGGTGCAGCGTCAAGGACGCGCCGTCGCGGCGGCCGACATCGAGCGCGGTCGAGAGTCGCGGTCCGGTGGCGGGCAGTCGCGACAGGCGGCCGATCTCGGTCCGGAGGTAGCGGTCGAGGTCGCCATCGCCGACCCAGACCAAGCCACGCGCCGCCTGAACGGTGCGCTCGTCGCGCAGCTTATTGCGAAAGCCCATCAGCACGCCTGCCTCGTAGTCGCGCCGGCCGTCACCCGCGACTTCGCCGCGGCGCCGCGCCTCACGGAACAATCGCTCGACGGCGGCGTGGAGAAAGTCGTGCACATAGCAGGCGAGCTCCAGGTCATGCGCCTTGCCGAGCAGCTCCAGGCGCCGGCCCGTGCGCATGCGCTGCGGGATATACTCGTTCATCCACACCGCCTCGACGAAGAAGTAGTCCGTCAAGATGGACGTGACGAGCTTGCTGCGCAGTGAGACGGCGACGGTGACGGGTCCGACGGCGCGCCGCTTGTAGTTGGGATCGCCAGCCGCGGCTTGGAGGGCCAGGTTGTGGGCGAGGAGCAGCCTGTGCGCCGCTGCCATCGCCGCCTCGGCCTCGTGCCGGTTGTCGCTGGCGCCGAGCGCTAGGAGCTTCTGCACCCGCTCGATGATACGCGCCGCGTCGGGATCTGCGTCGCCTTCGTGGGCGGCGCCGACGTCGCCGCGTGGCCGCACCCGCAGCATGGCGCAGGCGTGGGCGAAGGCTGGCCCGTGCGCGCTCTCGTCGGTAGCCCGCAGCACCTCGTGGGCGTACTGGTGCGCCATCTCGTGGCGCAGCGTGTCGAGCACCTCACGCCACGGATCGCGCTCGATGTGGGCGCGGGCGATGGTCAGCAGCCGGCCGACGGCCTGCCAGCTGCCGAGGCGCGCGGTGGTCTCGTCGAGCATGATCACCGGCGGCATTAGCGCCGACTTCAGGAGCTCGCGGTTGGCATTGCGCCACTCGCTGCGCAGCTGCTCGACCCAGGCGCGGTCGAACACCGCTCGCTCCTCCCCCCGCTGCGCTGGACTGCTCATCGCCGACTCCTGCGCCGGCGTGCCGGCCGCGGCTTTGGAAGGGCGGCGCTGCTCGCCTCGCCGCCTGGACTTGCGGCCAGGGCGGCCGCTTGCTTTGCCGTCACGCCTCGCAGCGGGCGGCCAGGCAGCCACACCGTCGGCAGGCGGCGGCCACGGCGCAGCAGCGCGCCGTCTGCCTGCATGTCGGCGATCGCGCGACGGATCGCTGCCTCGGGCAGGTGCCGCAGCGCGCCATGTCCGGGCACGGCGTCGAGCTTGCGGCCGCGGACCGCTTTGGCCTGACTGCCGCGCAACGCCAGGGTCAGCAAGGCGGCGCCGACGGGGCGCGGCATGGCGCCGACAAAGGCGACGATGGCCGATCGCGCCGCCGGATCCACCTCGACGCTGAGATCCTGGACGCGTTGGGCGGTGCTGGCCACGCGCTGCTCGGCGGCGGCGTCGCGCTGGCGATCCCAACGCGCCGACACGGCGCTAGGATCGTGGCAGACGTCACAGACCCCGCACGGCGAACGGTCGGCGTCGAGCAGCGCCACGTCGGCGCTGCCGTCCAAAGCCACGCCCTCCATGGCGCGCGCCAGCGCCTGCCAGCGGCAGACCGGAGCCTCGGCGAGCGCGGTCAGCGCCCGAAAGTCGTCGTCAACGACCAGGGGCGCCCGCTTGCGCCCGAGCCGCAGGCCGGCCCAGGTCAGCCCGTCGCTCGCGTGAAAGAGGAGCACCGCCCGCGCCTCGCCGCCGTCGCGTCCGGCCCGCCCGGCCTCTTGCAGCCAGGCGGTGGCTGACGCCGGCGCGTGGGCGTGGACGACGAGCCGGACATCGCCGCGATCGACGCCCATGCCGAAGGCGGTGGTCGCGCAGAGGACAGGGCGACGGCCGCTATCGAATTGCTGCAGCGCCCGCGCTCGGGCCAACTCGGTGCGGCCGGCGTGGTACCACTCGGCGGCAACCCCCGCCTTTCGCAATGACTCCGCCGTGCTGCGCGCCCGCTTGCGTGTAGGCACGTAGACCAACACGCGGGCGTCCGGGCTCGCGGCCAGCGCCTGCTGAGTCAGGGTCCGGAGCTGCGCCATCCGGCCGGCCGGATCGTTGGCGCGCGTCGCCGCCGTGCACGGGGTGATCGCCAACGCGAGGTTGGCGCGGCGATGTGGCGCTCGCACCACCACCGGCCGCCGCAGCCCAAGCTGGACGCAGACGTCGGCCCGCACCGCCGGCGCGGCGGTCGCGGTCAGCGCCAAGGTGGGGAGCGGCCCGTGACTGCGCTCGAGCAGCGCGCGGAGCTCGGCGATCTTCAGGAATTCCGGGCGAAAGTCGTGGCCCCATGCGCTGACGCAGTGCGCCTCGTCGACCACCAAGCGGCTCGGCGCCAACCCGACGAGCAGCCGGCGCGTCGCCAGGGTCGCCGCCTTCTCTGGACTCACGAGGATGACGTCAGCCGCCTCGGGCGCGCAGGCCCCGGCCTCGTCGGCGCCAGACGCCGCCACCGGCGCCGCCCGCGCCGCGGCCCCGCGAGGCCGGCCACGCCGGACCAACACCTGCTGGCCCCGCCGTCGCATCGCCGCAGCCTGGTCATCCATCAGCGCCAGCAGCGGGCTCACCACCAGGGTCGGCCCAGCGCCGCGCGCCCGCAGGATGGCCGCCGGCAGCTGATAGCACAGCGATTTTCCAGCCCCAGTCGGCAGCAAGATCAGCGCGTCGTCGCCGCGCAGGCTGGCATCGACCGCCTCGCGCTGGCCGGCGCGCAGGGCGACGACGCCGAAGCGCGGCAGCGCCGCGAGCACCGCCTCGTCGAGCTGCCCTTGTGCCGTCTGCATCGTCGACATCGCGCTCCCGCCGCGGCGTCTACCCACCAGACCGCGCCGCGCGCCCGGCCGTGGCGCCCGGCAGGCCCTTGCCACGAGGGAGCGCCAACTGCAAGGCGTTTGCGTTGGGCTCGAACCGCCGCTACCGTCCGCGCCCGCCGCGACGGACGCGCCATCGACCGGCGCGCCGCGCACCCGGAGGTCGGCCATGTATGCAACCACCCACGTGCCAAGCGCAGCGGCGCCAGTCGCCCCCGATGAAGTCGCTGCGGCGGTGGTCGCGGCCGCGGGCAGCCCGGCCCCAATCGACCTGCTGGCGCGGGTCTTCGACACCTTGCAGGCCCTGGTCGCGCACGACAGCGCCAGCGATGAGCGTTCGACCAGCATCCCCTCGACTCCCGGGCAGCGCCAGCTCGGCGAGTGGATCGCCGCCACCATGAGGTCGTTCGGCGCGGCGGTAGAGATCGACGCCCACGGCAACGTGCTCGGCGCGCTACCGGGCGCCGGCGCCGGCGTCAGCGCGGCGCCGCTCGCCCTGATGGCCCACCTCGACACCGCCCGCGGTACGGTTGCCACGCCTGCGCTGCAGCGCGTCGCGGCGTGGCGCGGAGATCGCGTCCCCTACGCCGGCAACGCCGACCTGCGGGTCGACATCGCGACCTACCCGAGCTTGACGGCCTTCTGCGGCCAGACCGTGGTCCACGGTGAGGGCCGGGCGCCTTTTGGCCTCGACGACAAGCTCGGCCTCACGCAGATCTTGACCCTCGGCGCCTGGCTCGCCGCCGACGGTGGGGACCGGCCGCCGCTGCTGCTGATCGCCCGTCCCGACGAAGAGATCGGTCGCATGGCCGCGGTCGAGGGGCTGTCTGAGGCGCTACGCGACCGCGGCGTACGGCTCGGTTGGACGATCGACGGCATCGCGCCGTTCGAGATCAACGTCGAGAACTTCGACGCCGCGATGGTGCGGGTCACGCTGCCAGAGGCGACCATGGCGACGCGCGTCGCAAGCGCGGGCGATGACGGACCGCTGCGGGCAGGGCTGCGCCTGGTCATCGGCGGCGTCAACACCCATGGCGCGACCGCCAAGGCCGAGGGCCATCGCCCGGCGACCCGTCTGGCGGCCGAGCTGCTGGACGCGCTCGCGGCGGCGGGCCTCGGGGCGGAATTCGTCGCGCCTTGTGGCTTCTTCTCCGACTCGGAGCGCGACTGCGACGGCGTCCTGGAGCTCGGAGTCGCCGCATCGGCGCCGGTCGACGCCGAAGATCGCGTCGCCGCCTGCGCCGAGGCCATCGTCGCGCCGCACCGCGCCCGCGGCGCCAGCCTCGCGTTGGCTCGCGTCCAGGGCGAGGTGAACGGCTGGCGCAGGAGCTACGCCGTCTCTGCGGCGCTGCGTCTCGTCGGCGACCTGCTGGCCGACCGGACCGTGGTCCCCGTCGCCGCCGAGGACTCCGATGGCCGCCAGGGCTATAGCCAGCCCTTCCGCATCCTGCCCGTGGAAGGCGGCGTGCGCCTCGACGTCCGTCTCCGCGACTTCGACCCAGCGCTGCTCGACCGCCGCGCCGCCGCAGTCGGCGACCGTTGCCCCGCTGGCGCCGCCGTCGAGCGCGTCGACCAGTACGTCAACATGGGCCCGCAGCTCCGCGGCGTCAGCGCCCTCATCGATTGGCCTCAGGCCGCGGCGCGCCTCCTCGGCCTGCCGACGGTGGTACAGCCGATCCGCGGTGGCACCGGCGTTGACCCCTTCCTCAGCCGCGGCGTCGCGATCGGCAACCTCGGCACCGGCGACTTCGCGCCAGAGTCCGAGAAAGAGCTCACCTCGCTTGAGATGGCCGCCGCCCACGTCCGCTGGCTGGCGGCGCTCATCGCCATCGCCGCGACGGCTGGCACGCCACGGACCGACGCGGCGGCCTAGGGCCGCGCTCCATTCGCCGCCTGCCGTGTCCAAGGGATCGCGTCCCGAGTCGTCCGGGACCCGGCGCGGCGTCGAGGCCGCGGCCCAGGCGAGCGGCTGCGTCGGGCGCGAGCGCGCTGCGCCTGAATCCAGCGCGGGGGCGCAGTCTCGTCGGGCGATGCGGCCTTCGACCCAGCCTACCCTTCGCTGTCGCCGATCTTCGCCGCGTCGTCCTCGCCGAAGAGCAGCAGCAACGTCGCGAAGCTGTGCAGGTGGACTGCGCTCGGTTCGCCACCCAGCTCGCCGAGGCCGAAACAGCCGCCGATGGCCGCGTTGGGCAGCGCCTCGCGCACGAGGTCGGTGTCGTGGCCCGGGCGGCCGTAGAGCGAGAGGCCGCGCCCGATGCAGCTCGCCATCCACACGCCCCCGACCCGCGTCGGTTGCGCCGCCTCGCGCGCCAGCGTCGCCACCAGCGTGTCGTGCGCAGCGTGGGCGTCGCGGACATGGAATTGCACCACCTGCCACAGGTGCGGCGCCTCCGGCAGCATCATGGCGCCTGTCTCGGCGTCCACGCCACGCAGCGGGCGCATGACCATCTGGCCTGGATCGTGCCGCACCCGGTCTGGATCTTGTTCCAGGCCGACGCGAAGGCCGCCGCGGAATTGTACCTGTGCGGGCCCATCGAGGCTCTCGTAGAGGCCGCGCAGCACCTCGACGGGGCGCTCACCGTCGAGTTCTTCCACCATCAGGTCGCGGCAACGGGTGATGAGCCGCGGCGCGCCGATCGGTCGGCAGCCTTGGGCGATCAACACCTCGCGGCGAGCGCCGCCGACGATGACGACGCCGACAGCGCAGTGCTCGGCGTCGTCGAGGAAGACGGCGTTGCTCTGGGCGAAGCCTCCCCCGCCGACGAGCATGCCCGCGATCTGGACCGCAGGGAGCTCGCGCCGCAGCGACGCTAGCAGCGGCCCGCTCGGACAACGCGTCGGATCGACCAAGAGCAGCAAGGTCGCCGGCTCGGTCAGCGACAAAGGCTCGTCGGCCTGGGCCGCCGGCGTCCCAGCGGTCGAGGCCGCCAGCGCCGCCAGCGCGGGAGCCAAGTCGCCGCCTTCGGTCAGCCCAAAGGACCGACAGACCGCGCCGGGCAGCGAGGCGGCCCACAGCGAGAGCCCAGCCCGCTGTTCAACCTCGTGGCCGTCGCCGATGACGCCCGGCGCCGAGCTGCCGATCACGACCGCGTCGACCGCTAGGGCGTCGCCTAGACAAGCTCTGAGCTGCTGTGGCAGCCCCGCCCAGCGCGGCGCGTGGTGCGGGGTCAAGGCCGCGATCAACACATCGATGGGCTGCCGCGACATCGAGCGCTGGATCTCGGCGCACGCCTCGGCGATGGCGTGCTCGAGGTCGCTGGCGTCTGAGATCGCTGCGGCGTAGCGCATCGCCCCCTCAACGCGGGTCTGTCCCGGCGATCGCCAGACGGCGAAGGCCACACAAGCGCCGAGCCTCGACGTGGGCGCCAGCGCGACGTCACTCTCCCACGCTCCGGCCGCGCGATCCACCCAGGCGTCACCACGTCGTCGCGAAGCCCCGCTCGGCCATCGATCCGCGCCGAGGCCTCATTCGGGCTGCGCCGAGGCCCCGCCGCTTCCCCCGCGCCCGATCTCCGCCCATCATGGGGGCCTACCTCCTGCGCCGGGCTTGGCCCGGGACGAGCGCGCGGATGCAACAGCCCTTAGCCAGCCATGGACGATCCGCGAGGCAGCGCCGCGCTGGGTTGCTCCTGCACCCAACCTCACTCCCCGGCGGCCACGGCGTCGGCGATCTGGGAGCAGAGGCGTACTCTCTGCTGCAGTGGCTGTCGTCCGCCGGTCTCTCGGTCTGGCAGGTGCTGCCGGTCGGGCCGGTCGATGCGGGCGGTTCGCCCTACACCTCGCGCTCGGCCTTGGCCGGCAACCTCGCGCTCGTCGACCTGCGTCAGCTGGTCGTGGCGGGGCTGCTCGACGCCGCCGCCGTACAGGGCAGCCCCAGCAATGGCCGCAGGGTTGACTGGCCCCAAGTGCTCGCCTTCAAGGTGCCGTGCGTGCTGCGGGCTGCGGCGGCGCTGGTCGCCGATAGCCACCACCCGTTTCAAGATGAGCTGTTGGAGTTCGAGCGCGGCGAGTCGGCCTGGCTCGACGACTTCGCGCTCTACGAGACGCTGCGCGCTGCCAATGGCGATGAGCCGTGGTGGCGCTGGCCGGCGGCGGCGCGCGATCGTGATCCTGAGGCGCTACAGACCGCGCGGGTGAGCGAAGGCTACCGCATCCAGGTCGCGGCGCAGTACCTCTTTCAGCGGCAATGGATGGCGCTGCGGGCGGCCGCCGAGTCCCTGGAGATCGCGCTGGCGGGCGACGCGCCGATCTACGTCGCGCACGACTCGGCAGACGTCTGGGCGCAGCGCCACCTCTTTCAGCTCGACGCCGACGGTCACTGCACGGCGATCGCCGGTGTGCCGCCAGACGCCTTCAGCGAGGTCGGTCAGCTGTGGGGCAACCCGCTCTACGACTGGCCGCAACATGAGGCCGAGGGCTTCGCTTGGTGGCAGATGCGGATGCGGCGCCTCGCGACCCTGGTCCACGCCGTGCGCATCGATCACTTCCGCGGCCTCGCTGCCTACTGGAAAGTGCCTGCTGACGCCGAAGACGCGCGGCTCGGGCGCTGGGACGCTGGGCCCGGTGCGCCGCTGCTGCGGGCGTTGGCCGCGGTGGGCATCGAGCTCTGGGCCGAAGATCTCGGCGTCATCGACGATGGCGTGATCGCGCTGCGCGACGGCGCCGACTTGCCGGGCATGGCGATTTTGCAGTTCGCCTGGGACGGCGACCCCGACAACCCCTACCTCCCCTATCACCATGTGCGTCACCAGGTGGCCTACACGGGCACCCACGACAACGACACCGTGCTCGGCTGGTGGGCGACGTGCAGCGAGCTTGAGAGGCACCGCGCCCGGGTCTACTTCGGCATCGACGGCCATGATCTGGCCTGGGATCTTATCCGCGCCTGTCTGCAGTCCGTCGCAGACTGCGCCATGGTGCCGGTGCAAGACGTGCTCGCGCTCGGGTCCGAGGCCCGCATGAACGCCCCCGGCAAGACCAACGGCAACTGGGCATTCCGCTTGTTGCCCGCCGAGCTGGGCCGCCACCACGCCGAACGGCTGCGCGGACTCTGTGCGACGTTCGGTCGCCTGCGCCGCCGGACCCCAACCCCCGGAGCCATCGCCGATGACGCCACAAGCGGATGACGGCTGGGCGCCACTTCGACCGGCCGATCGGCTGCGGGCGCTGTTGCACGCCCGGCAGGTCACGCAGATCCCCGCCCTGGTCGCGCCTCGCCGCGCCGCTGTGGCCGCGGTGCTGCGGCCCGACGTCATGGGCGCTCATGTGCTGCTGATGCGCCGCGCAGAGCGGCCCGGCGACCGCTGGAGCGGCCAGATCTCGATGCCGGGCGGAATGGCCGATCCGAGCGACGGCGATCTGCTCACGACGGCGCTCCGCGAGGCGCGGGAAGAGCTCGGGCTGGCGCTGCAGCCCAGCCAAGCGCTCGGGCGCCTGGACGATCAGATCGCCATGGCCAAGGGGCGGATCTTGCCGCTCGCCATCACGCCCTACGTCTTTGCCGTAGATCACGTGCCCACGTTGTCGCTCAATCACGAGGCCACCACTGCCTTCTGGCTGCCGCTCGCGCCCCTGCTGCGCGGCGAGCTGAACGCGGTCCACCGATACTCACTCGGCGGGCTCGGGCAAGACCTGCCGGCCTGGCGTTACGAAGGCCACACCATCTGGGGGCTGACACACCGGATGCTCTCGAAGTTGATGGAGATCGCTGCCGCCGACGCCGGCGCCGACGGGCGTGGAGGGCGCTAGCTCCGACGCGCATGCGCCGCCCGCACCGCTAAGCGCGCCGATGTGGCCCGACCGGCGACCTTGGTTTACGGTGCTGGCGGCGGAGACCGCAAGGGCAGGCGCACGGACGTCAAATTGCCGCTGGCGCCGAACGCTTGCGGTGGCTCGCGGTCGTCTCGTACCCTGCCAGGGCAGTGACCAGCGTGCCACCGCCGCTGGGCGCTCGGGGCGTCCAGCAGAGAGGTTGAAGATGCCGATCCACGCCGAGCTCTTGAGGGCCGACGCCCTGCCAGCGCGCAGCGGCGCCAAAGCGCGGGGTTGGGCGCTGCTGGCGCTTATTGCCCTCGTGACTGGCGGCTGCTCGGGCGATGACGCCATCCAAGAGCTCGGCAGCGGCCAGGGGGACGCCATTGAGGAGGCCGGCGGCGACACCGACACCGCCGCAGGCGCGGACGGGGCCGAGGTCATCGACGACGCCAGCGAGGTGGAAGCCGGCGGCGGAACCGACGCTGGAACCACAGACACCGGCGCTGGCGGTGAAGTCGACGCCGACGCCGACGCAGGCGGCGGTGGCGCCAAAGAGAAGTGCAACGGCGTTGACGACGACAACGACGGCAAGACCGACGAAGACGCCTGCAACGACGGTCTGCCCTGCACCGAGGATGTCTGCGATACAGCGCAGCAATTCTGCGTCCACTCCCCGATCTCTGACGCCGGCGTCTGCGACGACGGTGACCCCTGCACCGGCCCGGACGGCTGCAAGAAGGGCGTCTGCACCGGCGCGCAGGCCAAGGACTGCGGCGACGGTGACCCCTGCACCGACGACGGCTGTGCGAGCGCCACCGGCCTCTGCGACCACGCGCCCCGCGCTGCCGGCGCCACCTGCGACGACGGCGACGCCTGCACGGCCGGTGACACCTGCGTCGAGGGCAAGTGCACCGCCAAACCAAAGTCCTGCGACGACGGCGACGCCTGCACCGTCGATAGCTGCGACAAGGTGAAGGGCTGCGCCGCTGTGCCCAACGACGGCGCGCCTTGTGACGACGGTGACGCCTGCACCGCGAGCGACGCCTGCGCCGGCGGGCAGTGCAAGGGCGCCGCCAAGGCCTGCGTGGCGGAGGGGGCGTGCCAGGTCGCAGCCTGCGATCCTTCGACCGGCGACTGCAAAAAGGCCAGCAAGCCCGACGGCTCGGCCTGCACCGATGACAACCTCTGCACGCAGAACGACGCCTGCAGCGGCGGTGCGTGCAAGCCCGAGAAGACGGTGGCCTGCCCGCCAGGCAAGGCCTGCATCGAGCTGCCCTGCGATCCCGCCAGCGGCCTGTGTCTAGCGAAGCTCGCCGCCGACGGTGCGCCCTGCGACGACGGCGACGCCTGCACGGCCGGGGAGAGCTGCAAGGGTGGCAACTGCTCGTTCGTCGGCGAGAAGTGCAACGACCAGAACCCGTGCACAGCCGACGTCTGCGAGCCCGGCGTCGGCTGCAAGAGCACGCCCATCGACGGCGAGTGCAGCGACGGCGACCTCTGCACCATCGGCGACGCCTGTAAGGGCGGCAAATGCGCTCCGGTCGGGCCCAAGGGGTGTGACGACAAGAGCGACTGCTCGGTGGACAGCTGCGACGCCACCACCGGCAACTGCGTCAACGACGGCGCCGGCGCGCAGGGCAAGCCCTGCAACGACGACGGCAGCGCCTGCACGACCGGTGAGATCTGCACGCAAGGCAAGTGCCTCGGCGGCTCAGCGAAGGTCTGCAAAGACAACGATCCTTGCACGTCGGACGGCTGTGACCCCATCAAGGGCGACTGCGCCTTTCCGCCGGCCAAGGTCGGGACGCCTTGCGCCGACGGCAGCTTCTGCACCTTCGGCGACGCTTGCGACGCATTGGGCAAATGCACGGGCACCGCCCTGGACTGCAACGATCAGAGCCCCTGCACCGCCGATGGCTGCGACCCAAAGACCGGCGGCTGCTTGACGGTGCCGCTCAAGGCCGGCGATGGCTGCGAAGAAGGCGATCTGTGCAGCACCGGCGACACCTGCGACGCCTCCGGCGCCTGCATCGCTGGCAAGGCGATCGCCTGCGACGACGGCAACCTCTGCACGAACGACAGCTGCGACAAGGCGACGGGCAAGTGCGCCACCGTCCCCAACAAGAAGCCCTGCGACGACAACTCGATCTGCACCTCGGGCGAGAGCTGCAATGAGGGCGCCTGCAAGAGCGGCATCGACGGCGACGTCAGCTCCATCGCCGGCAGCGGCATTTTGGGCCACGTCGATGGCGCTCCGGCCAGCGCGCGCTTCAGCGGCCCGCGCGGCATCGCCTGGGTCCCGCCTGGACCGCCAGGGGGAATCGAGGCGCAGGTCGTCATCGCCGACTCGGGCAACCACCGCCTGCGACTCATCGGTAAGGACGGCAACGTCTCGACGCTCGCCGGCCAGGCCCTCGCAGGGCTCGTCGATGGCACAGGCGCAAACGCGCGCTTCTCGTCGCCGGTGGGCGTCGCTATCGACCCCAGCACGGGCACCGTCGTCGTCGGCGACCGCAACAACCACGCGCTGCGAAGGGCCACCGCCGGCGGCGCGGTCACCACCGTCGCCGGGGTCGCGACCAACGGCTTCGTCGACGGCAAGGGCAACCTCGCCCGCTTCTACTACCCAGAGGGCGTCACCGTCGCGGCCAATGGCGATGTCTACGTCGCCGACCGCTACAACCACGCCATCAGAGTGGTCACCGCCGATGGCACCGTCTCCACCCTCGCTGGCAGCGGTCAGGCAGGCTTCCTCGACGGCAAGGGCAAGGGCGCCCAATTCTACTACCCATCAGACGTCGCGCTCGACAGCAAGGGCGTGATCTTCGTCTCCGACGCCAGCAACAACCGCATCCGCGCGGTGCTGCCCGACGGCACCGTGTCTACGATCGCCGGCTCGGCGACCGCCGGAGCCATCGACGGCTTCGGCGCCGACGCACGCTTCAACAGCCCCGACGCCATCGCCTTCTCGCCCGCCGGCTACCTCATCGTCGTCGATCGCGGCAATCACCGCCTGCGCAAGGTCACCAAGCAGGGCATGGTGTCCGTGTTTTCGGGCAGCGGCCAGTCGGGATTCCTCGACGGCGCCGCGGCGCTGGCGACGTTCAGCAACCCCTACGGCGTCGCGGTTGACGCCTCTGGCCGCGCCTGGGTCAGCGACCACAGCAACCAGCGGATCCGCCGCACCGCCATCAGCGCGACCCTTTGCCAGGACAACAAGCAATGCACCGCCGCCGTCTGCGACGCCAAGAGCGGCTGCACCTTCTCGCCCATCGCCAGCGGCAAGGCCTGCGAAGAGACCGACTCGTGCGCCACCGGCGGAACCTGTGACGCCGCCGGCGAGTGCAAGAACCAGCAGGCAAAGTGCACGGACGACCTGCCTTGCGCCCTCGCCGAGTGCGACGTGGTCTCAGGCAGCTGCAAGGCCAAGGTGGACGGCACCACCTGCAACGACGGCGACACCTGCACCACCGGCGAGGCCTGCTTGCTCGGCGTCTGCAGCGCGACGGCCTACACCGTCGTCACCGATTCAGGCACTGGCGCCTCCGGCTTCCTCGACGGCGCAGCCGACACGGCGGTCTGGCAATATCCCCGCGGCGGCGCGGTCGACAGCGCCGGTGGGCTGATCGTCGCCGACAGCAACGCCAACCGCTTGCGTCGGCTCATCGGCGGCCAGGTGACGACCTTCGCCGGCGATGGCAACGCTGGCTGGCAAGACGGCCCGGTCGCCCGCTTCTCGTTTCCGGCCGATGTCGCCGCCTCGTCCAGCGGCTGGATCGCGGTCGCCGATCGCAATAACCACCGCATCCGCGTGGTCAGCGTCGACGGCCAGACCACGACCCTCGCCGGCAGCGGTCAGCCGGCCCACGGCGACGGCAAGGGCGCGGCAGCGCACCTCTACTACCCTGAGGGCCTCGACGTCACCGCCAAAGGCGACGTCATCGTCGCTGACACCTACAACAACCGAGTCCGCCGCATCACCGCTGATGGCACGGTGACGACGCTGGCCGGCAACGGCGGCAGCGCTTTCCAAGACGGCCCAGCGTTGAGCGCCATGTTGTACCGACCCGGTGACGTGCTGCAGCTCGCCGACGGCGCCATCCTCATCTCCGACACCCAAAACATGCGGATTCGCCGCCTCGCCGGCGACACCGTCACCTCGCTCGCCGGCAGCGGCAGCGCCACGTTCGCCGACGGCACGGGCAGCGCCGCGTCGTTCTACTACCCCCAGGGCCTCGCCGCGTTCGCGGGTCAGGTGCTAGTCGCTGACCGCGCCAACCACCGGCTGCGCCTCGTGCATCCGGTCAGCGGCAAGGTCACGACGTTCGCCGGCGCCGCGGGTGGCTTCAAGGACGGCCTCGCGCCTCAAGCCCAGTTCAACTCGCCCTTCGGCGTCGCGACGCACGGCGACAAGGTCTGGGTCGTTGACTCGGCCAACTACCGAATTCGCCGCGTGAACGGACCGCAGAAGGACTGCGACGACGGCGTGCCCTGCACCACCGACAGCTGCGACGCCAAAGCGGGCACTTGCAAGCACGTGGTCGACCCAAACTGCTGCAGCCCGTTGGTCGCAGTCATCAAGTACGAAGACGCCGCCTACGCCAAGGCGATGACGTTTGAGACCTGCAGCGCCAGCAAACTCGAGGTCGAGCCCGTCAAGTGCGTCCCGGCCACAGGCGAGGCCCCCGAGCTCGGCTGGCAGGTGGCGCCCGGGCTGACCCAGGCCTGGTCGGCGCCAGGCGCTCTCTATTATGGCGATCTCGCCGCCGGCAACTACGACTTTGGACCGAGCGGCGGCAAGGTCATCACCGGCCCGATGAAGGTGCCGACGGGCGGCAAGAAGCTCACCTTCCGGGTCTGGTTCGACACCGAGCCCCAAGCCGTATTCGACCGTCTCTACGCTTTCTTGCGGGTCGATGGGCAGCGCGTCAAGGTGCTCTCCAACGATCCTCCGAGCTACGGCGCAGCCTGGTACAAGGGCTCCCCCGGCTTCACCACGGCCAAGACCTGGGGGCTTGTCGAGGTGGATGTCAGCCCGTATGTCGGCAAGACAGTGTCTCTGGAGTTCACCTTCAACACCGGGGACGGGCTCAAGAACTTTGGCGTCGGCGTCGTCATCGATGACGTCACGATGATCCGGACCTGTGGCGATGGCTGAGGCGCTCCTCTTTGGTCCTGCCCATGCGCGTGCGCCCGATGCCGCCTCGTCCAGTCAGCGAGGGGCCCGACTCTTCGCGCTCTGCGCCGGCTTTGTCTTGCTCGTCCCCGTCGCGGTCGCCGAGGCGGCGCCGGAGGGCGCGCGGGCGCCGATCGACGCCGTCACCGCAGATCCGACCCCACAGGCGCCAAAGGTCAAAATCCGCGTCCCGCGGTGGCCGCGCCACAGCTGCCCAAGCGGCGCCCGCTTGGTCGGCAAGGTGCCGCCTGAGGGCTTCGAGCGCACCTGCGTCCGCGAGTTCAACGGCGATGTGATGCGCCACGGGCCGTCTCGCTCGTGGTACGACAACGGCAGAAAGCTGGTTTTCGGCCGCTACGACCGGGATCTTGCTCACGGCGTGTTCTATGAGTTCTACGACGACAGCGCCCCGAAGGCGATGAAGGTCTGGCGGCACGGCCAGCGCCACGGCACCGCGATCACCGTGTACCGCGACGGCCAGGTGCAGCGGCTTGACCGCTACGTCGACGGCAAGCAGGAGGGCGAGGGCCTGCTCTTCCACCAGAGCGGTGTGGCCGCCGAGCAGACGCAGTGGCGGTCGGGGCGTCTGCACGGTCGCTGGCGTGCGTTCCACGACAACGGGCAGCTGGCGCGCATCGGCGTCTACGAGCACGGCCAACAAGAAGGGCTTTGGCGAGAGTGGTATCCGAACGGCGCCGAGAAGAGCCGTGGCCACTACCGTGAGGGCAAAGAACACGGCGACCTGGAGGTCTTTCGGCCCGACGGAGCGCCTGACTGGCGCGGCCACTTCGAGTATGGCGCCAAGCACGGCGAGTTTGTCAGCTGGCACCAGACCGGCAAGATCGAGTCTAAGGTCCCGTGGCGGCACGGCAAACGCCATGGAACCGCGCAGACGTTCTTCGAGACCGGCGAGCTTGCCAGCGAGACACGCTACGCCGACAACCTCCGCGACGGCGACGAGAGCATCTACCTCCCGACCGGCGGCAAGCAGAGCGAGACGGCCTATCAGCGCGGCCGTCGCGAGGGACGCCATCGCCGCTGGCACGAAGGCGGCCGGCTCGCCGTCGAGGCCTGGCACAAGGCCGATGTCCTCCATGGCCTTTACCAGAGCTGGGACGCCAACGCCGCCTTTGCACTTGGCGCGTGCTATGTCCAGGGCAAGCGCACCTGGGCCACGGCGTCTGAGCCCGCCGGTCGAGTACGACCCGGCCCCTGACCCCCGGCGCGAGCGATCTCGCCCGCCCGAGGGCTCTGCGGGCTCTGCTGGCCCGGCTGGCTCTGCTGGTCGGCTGTGGCCGCAGCGGACCGCCGCCCGCGGACGCGCCGACCGCCTCGCCTTCGACCGTCGACGGCGCCGCGGCCAAGGCTATCTCCGACCCCACCCCGTCGGCGCCGCCGCCCGCGCCGCTGCCCGCGCCGCTGACGGCTGTCGCCGCGCCCGAGGCTGCGAGCCCCTCGGCGGCTCCGACCTCGGAACCGCCCGAGCCGCTCGACCAAGGGCGGCTGCGACTGCAACCGCGCAAGAAGGCGTCGCGTCTCGAGATCGATCTCGACGGCGACGGCAAGCCCGAGGGGCTCAGGCTGCAGCAGACCCCGGCGCGCCAAGACTGGGTCGGTGAGCCGGAGAAGGGGCCGAAGTTCCGCCTGCAGGTCGTCGCGGCGGCGAGCGGTGCGGTCTTGTTTGAACACGGCCGGGCGGGCTACGCCACCGGCTGGCTCAGGCTGCCTGTCCGCTTGGGCGGCGGAAAGCATGGCGTGTTCTTTCAGTTCTCGCGCGCCGACGACTCTACGCCGCGCACGCTCTTGTTTCGCCACGACGGTACGCGCGTCGTCATGCAGGAGCTCGAGCAGCTGCCGATTGCCCACTGGGACCTGCTAGGCGATGGCCGTGACGCGGTGCACAGCGTCAGCGACGAGCTCTGGCAGGACTTCCTGCGCACGGGCGTCTCGACGCTGACGCTATGGCAGCCGGCAGGGGCGGTCGAAGCGCTGCCGTTTGTCGCCTTCGAGGTCTGCGTCGCCAACCCCGAGGCGGTGCAGCCCGCAGCAGGCGCGCCTGTCGACGCCGCTCCGGCCAAGGTGCCGGCCATTGACCTGTTCGCGGTGGAACGCACCGGCAAGCGCCTGCACCTGCTGCGTCCTGATGCCACAGGCCGGCTGCGCTCGCTGGCGGAGTTTGCCGTCACGCCACCCGATGACGGGAGCCGATGGAGCGCGCCGTCTGGCTTCGCCTTGTCGTGCCTGGGTCGGTACGCCGTTCAGTACAAGACCGAGCAATACCGCTTCGATGGACGCAAGATTATTCGGGTAGCTCGGCCTCGCTGACGATCGTCTCCTCGACGCCAGGGAAGAGCCGCATCAGCGCGCCGCGCACCGTGTCCAGACAGGCGCGCCGGACCGCCTCGATTGGCGTGCCGAGGGCCTCGCCGTGGTCCTCCCACATGCCGAGGATCATGGCGTCGCGCGAGGCCGAAGGTGGCGCCAGGAAGGGCGACTCCAGGTGGGCGGCGAGATCGAGGCAGCGCCAAGCGAGCTCGACCACCTGCGCCCGGTCGGCGCTGCGCGGCCCTCGGAGCTCCTCCACTCGCGGCAAGCGGCACAGGAACACGCGCTCCAGGCGCTCCACGCGGCGGCGCGCGGCCGTGGCCCGGTCACCCTCGCTGTTGCGGCAGACCGCCAGCTCAAGGTAGGCGTCGACCAGGTGCGGGAGGCCGATGAGGCGGTGGGTGTCGCTTGGGCGCAGCGGCAGCGGGCGGCTGTTGGTCGTGCTGGGCGCGGTCGACTGAGGGGCTGCGACCTCGGCGCTGGTCTCCGCGTCGCCGGCGGGCTGGGGCCTAGAGGCGACACCCATTGGGCCGCCCGCGACTGCGAGCTGCGCGGCTGCGGCGTCGCTTGCAGAGGCCGCGGCTCCCGCACGGCTGGCCTCAGCGCCCTCCAGGCGGACCTCTGCGACGGCGCGCGCCGCGGCGGTGGCTGGCGAAGTCCGAACTTGACCGCCAGGCTTAGCGGCACCTGCGGCGGCCGCTGAGGCGCCGCCTCCAACGCCGCTTGCAGCACCGCCGCGTGGCCGACCGCTGTCTGCGGCCAGCTCGCCCTCTAGGGCCGAAGCCAAGCGCTCGGCGCGGTCGCGAGCGCCCGTGGTCTGCAGCAGGCCCATGAAGTCGCGAAAGAACGCCGCCGGCGCCGGGTGGCGGAGCTCAACCTCTCCCTGCTCGCGGCGCGTCGCCCAGCGGTTGCGCAGGCCGCCATGGCGTTCGACCAAGGCGTCGAGCGGGCCCGAAAAGAGCAGCTCGCTGCGGTCGACCGTACCGTCGACCAACCGACCGCTCGCCGGCGAGAGGCGAATGCCGGTGTTGGCCTCCCCGACGCCGACGAAGGTGACCCCGCACAGGCAGCTATCCTGCCAATAGACCAAGGCGTCGCGTTGGGCATCGAGCCAGATCACTGGCGGGCTACGCTCTTCGAGATCGCAGAGGAATTCGTGGGCTGCTGGGAACGCGCCGCGCAGCAGGTTGCGCCGGGTCGTGAACGACTTGGCGACGCGGTTGTCGAACATACAGGCCTCCGTCCGGTCGGACCCGCGGGCCACAGCGCCGGCAACGGCGATCTAGCACAGCGCGGCCGCCGTGGCGACAAGCGGCGCGCGGTCGGCGGTTAGAACGCCGCCCCCACCCGCATGCTGCCGTCGCAGCGCACCCAACCAGACGCTCGACGCAGCTACACGTCCAGCTCGCCTGCCTCGTCGGCGTGCGCCATGATGAAGTCAAAGCGCAGCGAAGGGTCGCGCCCCATGAGGCCGACGACCGTCTTTTCGGTCTCGATGCGCGCCTCCGCCGGCACCACGACGCGCAAGAGCCGCCGTGTGCGGGGGTCCAGAGTCGTCTCGAACAGAGTCTTGGGCATCATCTCGCCGAGGCCCTTGAAGCGCGTAATCGTGACTTTTGCCGCTTCACCCTTGCGCTTGCTGGCCTTCTGCACCAGCCGATCCTTCTCGCGGTCGTCGGCCGCCCAGTACGTCTCTTTGCCGATGTCGACGCGGTACAGCGGCGGCTGCGCGACGTAGACCTTTCCTTGGTCGATCAGCGCGCCCATGTAGCGGTACAGAAACGTCAGCAAGAGCGTCGCGATGTGGTGTCCGTCGCTGTCGGCGTCCATCAGCAAGATGATCTTGCCGTAGCGCAGCGCGGCCGGGTCGCAGTCCTTGCCCATGCCGCAGCCCAGCGCAGAGACGACGTCGGCGAGCTCTTTGTTCTCCAGCACCTTCTTGGTCGTCGCAGCCTCGACGTTGAGCACCTTGCCCCGCAGGGGCAGCACCGCCATCGTGCGGCGGTCGCGCCCCTGCCTGGCGGAGCCTCCGGCCGAGTCACCCTCGACGAGGAAGAGCTCGGTCTGCTCAGCGTCGTGGCTGCTGCAGTCGGCGAGCTTGCCCGGCAGGTTCAGGCGCGTACTTGTCGGCTTCTTGCGGCGCACCTCCGCCGCTGCGGTGCGGGAGGCGGCACGCGCCCGGGCCGCCTGAATGATGCGCATCGCGATCGCGTTGCCCATCGACGGATTGGCCAAGAGCGTCCGCTCGACCTCCTTGCGGACCAGCCCTTGGACGGCGTTGCGCACCTCCGCGTTGTTCAAGCGGTCCTTGGTCTGACCCTGAAACTGGGGATCGGCGAGGAAGACGCTGACGACGCCTACCAATCCCTCGCGGATGTCGCCGCGCTTGACCTCCACGCCGCGCGGTACGGCGTCGTGGGTCTCCAGCCAATTGGCCAGCGCCGCGGCGACGCCCTCCTTGATACCAGCCTCGTGCGTGCCACCGTCCTTGGTCGGGATGCCGTTGGCGAAGGTCAGCACCACCTCTTCGGTGCCCTCGGTCCACTGCAGCGCGACGTGGACCTCCACCTCGACGGCGGGCCCCTCGGCCGCGAAGCGGATTGGCTCTGCGTGCACCACGCCCTGGCCGGCGTCGCGCACGACCTTCTGCAGCAGGTCGCCGATGCCGCCGTCGGCGCGGAACTCGTGGCGGGTACCTTTGACTTCGTCTTTGAAAGCGATTTTGACGCCGGACGTCAGATAGCTCTTCATCTCGAGCCGGCGTGCGATGACCTCGGCCTCAAACTCGGTGTCGTCGAAGATTTCGGGATCGGGGCGAAAAAAGATGCTGGTCCCGGTGCCACGGGCCTCGCCGGCGTCCTCCAGGCGAGACGTCGGTGTGCCGCGGGCGAAGCGCTGCTGCCAGAGGCGCCCGTGGCGCCGCACCTTGGCCACCAGCTCCGTCGAGAGGGCGTTGACGACAGAGCTGCCAACGCCATGCAATCCGCCGGAGCGCTTGTAATTCCTCCCCTCGAATTTGCCCCCGGAGTGCAGCGTGGTGAGGATGATCTCGAGCGCTGGGCGCCCCTCGGTGGGGTGCATGTCGATGGGGATGCCGCGCCCGTTGTCGCGCACGGTCGCTGAGCGGCCATCGGCGTGGAGCGTCACCTCGATGGCGGTGGCGTGGCCGTTGAGCGCCTCGTCGATGGAATTGTCGACGATCTCCCAGAGCAGGTGGTGGAGGCCGCCGCTGTCGGTGCCGCCGATGTACATCGCGGGGCGCTTGCGCACGGGCTCCAGGCCCTTGAGCACCGTGATGGCGCTGGCGTCGTAGCGCGGTGAGTCGGGCGCCGCGGCGGGCTGCACGTCCATCCATGTCTCCTTGGCCCGCTAGATCAGCGAGCCCTGGTCGTCATCGTCGTCTGGTTCGCGGCCACGGCCTCCCCCAGCGCCGCTGCCCCGGCTGGGGCCACGTCCGCGTCCGCGCGGCGCACGGCCTGGGCTCGGGACCGCCGGTTTGCCCTCGCCACCCCCGCCCTGTAGCAGCCGGCGCAGCCGGTCGCGCGCCTCAGACTCACTCTCGCTGCGTCGGGAGTCAGCAGGCACCCCGCCGGCCGGGCTCCCCGGGCGCAAGGGTGGCGCCGACTCCGGGCGCAGGCGCGCGACCTCCATCCTCTCCGGCGCGGCCTTTGCGTCGTCGGGCGCTGCGGCGTCGCCGAAAAGCCCGGCCTGCTGGGCAGGCGGCCAGCTCGTGCGCGCCACCCGAGCGCCGCCGAAGAGCGCGGCGAGCTCGTCGCTGCGGCTCGGCGGCGGTGCGACTTCGGCGCCAGCGGCACCACCTGCGGGCGTGACCGAGGCCGGACGGGCGCTCGATTCACTCGGGCCTTGGTCCGTTGGCGCGACCAGGCGCTCTATCGCCGCCGACTCCCCGCCGCCGGTCGTCTCCCCGAGGCGCAGCACGACCGGCGCCAGCACCGGGCCCTCGACCTTGCCGCTGCGCATCAGCGGTCGTCCGGCGCCGCCGCGTCCGGAGGGGCGCAACCGCTGGGCGCTGACCAGCTCAATCTTCGGCTCGCTCTTGGTCTCTTCGGTGGCGCCGCGGGCTGACCTGCCGGCCACGCGCCCGGTCGCCGCCGTGGCGTCGCGCGCCGGGAGGGTGCGCACAGCCAGGATCCGCTCGGCCTCAGGCCGCTCCGGCCGCCAGGCGACCAGCTCAGCCGCGACGACGACATCGCCGAGGCTGAGCTTGATGGCGGTCACGCCCTTGCCGGCGGCGCCGAGCACCGGCACCTCGCCGATGGCGAAAAGCAGCGCCTTGGCGTCGCGACTCACCACGGCCACCAGCTCCTCACCGTCGCTGTGCGCCACGTGCAGCACGCCGTCGCCGCCCCGCACACCGTCTGCGAGCCGGGCGTAGGTGCGGCCGGATTTGGTCGAAGGCTCACACAGGGGCTCCAGCGGCAGCCGCAAGACCCGCCCGCCTCGCGTCGCGGCGAAAATGTACGGCGGTCGCGGCGAGTCCTCGGGCAGGGCGGCGAGCATGGCGCTGGCCTGGCGCGGCCACAGGCGCTTGTCGCTGCTGAGCACCGCCACCAAGGCCTCGCCGTCGCTGAGATCGAAGCGCGCCCCGGCGAACTCGCCGTAGCCAGTGGTCAGCGGCAGGTCGGCCACCCGGACGGTGTATACCTTGCCGCGGTCGCCAAACAGCTGCACCGTCTCGCGGGTGCTGCAAGGCAAGATCCAGCCCACGCTGTCGCCCTCGCGCACCCGAATCGCCGATGGATCGGTGAAGCTCTTTTGTCGTTTGATCCAGCCGTCGCGCGTCACGATGACGAAGGAGTCCTCGGCGACGATGTAGACCTCCTCGTCGAAGGTCGCCACCGCCACAGGGCCGGTGATCGCCGTGCGGCGGCGATCGTCATAGGCTCCCGCCAGCTCGGACAGCTCGCTGCGCACCAAGGCCCAGAGCTGGCCGCGATCGGCGAGGATGCCTCGGATCTTGGCCGCCTCTGCTCGCTTCTCGGCCAGCTCGCGGCGAATCGACGTGATCTCGAGCTTGGCCAGCCGGTAGAGCTTGGTCTCCAGAACCGCCTCGGCCTGTTCGAAGTCGAGATCGAAGCGCGCCATCAAGCGCGTCCGCGCGTCCTCCTTGCCGCTGCTGGCGCGAATCAAGCGGATCGCCTCGTCCAGATCATCAAAGACCTTCTCGAAGCCTTCCAGGATGTGGATGCGCCGCTCCAGCTCCTCCAGGTCAAAGCGCAGGCGTCGCTCCGTGACCTCTAGGCGAAAGTCCAAGAAGTGCCGCAGGATTGGCAGTAGGCCCAGGCGCTCTGGCCGGGCCACTTGCGGGTCGTCGGTCGGCACCAGCGCCGTCAAGTTGACGTGGAATCGCGACAGCAGGGCCGTCCGGCGATAGAGGTAGCTCATCGCCGCCTCGGCGTCGGCGCCCTTGCGCAGCTCGAGGAAGATCCGCACGTCCTCGGTCGACTCGTCGCGAACGTCAGTAATCTGAGGCACTTTTCCGCTGCCGACGTGCTCGGCGATCTCGGCGATGAGGGCTGACTTGTCGAGCGCGAAGGGTACGCTGGTGATCACCGCCTGGCGCCGCTTGGCCTCCTCTTCGAGCACCCAAGTGCCCCGCAGCTCGATGGCGCCTCGCCCCTCGCGGTAGATCTCGCGTAGGCTCTCGACGTCGTTGAGGATCTCGCCGCCAGTCGGAAAGTCAGGGCCGCGAATGTAGGCTGGGACGATGTCTTCGAGCGTCATCTGCGGGCGGTCGATCAGGGCGCAGAGCGCGGCGACGACCTCACC
>SXGT01101608.1_pt1 | contig 25879 bp, 20 predicted proteins | sample 3176221 | NCBI WGS metagenome assembly SXGT01 (sample SAMN11356862, study PRJNA531348) | freshwater metagenome | isolation source: freshwater sample F1-120 | place: China: Fuxian Lake, Yuxi | collected 2017-12-25
CGAGGTCCTCGGCGCCGCCCTGAACCGCGAACGGGACCAGCTTCTCCTCCTGCTGCACTTCGTTGTGGCGTCGTCCCATGAATCGCTTGATGGAAAACACTGTGTTCTTCGGGTTCGTCACTTGTTGATGGCGTGCGGGCTGCCCGACGAGCCGCTCGCCCTTCTCCGTGAAGCCGACCACGGAAGGGGTGGTCCTGTTGCCCTGGGAATTGATGAGGACCTTCGGCTGGCCTCCCTCCATGATGGCGACCACTGAGTTTGTCGTACCAAGGTCGATTCCGATGATCTTTGACATGCTTCGTTTCCGTTTCTGCCGCGGCGCGGCGGGCCGGCAGAGCAAATTCCGTGCCAACCGAGGCGAGGGCTATTCTCACGATATGGGATCCAACTCACAGCGCGAAGAACGAGTCGCCATCGCGATTGAGGCGGTTCTCGCGGGACTCGGTGCGCTCCAAGAGATTCTGCGAAGGCCAGACGCGCGGGTTCCCGTTATCAAGGCCGACGGTACGCCCGTGACGGCCGGCGACCTCGCGGTGCAGATGGCGATCGGCGCCGTTCTCGAGAGGTGTACGCCGGGAGTACCTGTTGTCGGTGAAGAAGGCGAGTCGAGCGTCGCAGGCCGCGACGGCGAAGTGCTCCTGGGGCGCGCCGTCGACGCGGTGAAGAACTCCATGGGGAGTGGTGCTCCGAGGGACCCCGAGCGATATCTCGGCACGCGCCCTCAGCCCAACGCGCCGGCGTGGTGGACCGTTGATCCGATCGACGGCACAAAGGGATTCCGTTCCGCCCGCCACTATGCGCTCTGCCTCGCGCTTGTCGAAGGGAGTCGAGCCACTGTCGGGGTCCTCAGTTGCCCGACGCTCATGATCGGACATGACCCACTCGAGATCGGACCTGACTCACAGTGCGGCACGGTGTACTACGCGAGTGTTGGGGCCGGTGCGTGGAAGTTCGCGCCCCACGCGGGGCAATCGCGCGCACCCGACGACCCCAGCCGAGTGGTTCGCCCCGCCACCACACGAGAGGCGTGGCTCGTCTGCGACTCGATCGAAGGGAGTGCCCGTGCAATGCGGATGCGCAGCGTGATGGACCATACGCAACTTCCATGGACTTCGATTTCGCTCGACAGCCAGTGCAAGTATGCGCTTGTCGCCGAGGGTGCTGCCGACTGCTTCATGCGTGTGCCGGGCGCGACGCGTCTGGAGTGTGTGTGGGATCACGCCCCAGGGGCTGTCGTCGCTGCCGAAGCTGGGGCCACCGTCTGCGACCTCAACGGCGCCGCGCTCCACTTTTCCGGTGCGTCGTTGGAGCGAAACACAGGCACGCTCGCCTGTGATGCGTCGATCGGGCAGCGCGTGTGCGCCGCGGCGCGCGAAAGTGGAGTGTGCTGAGGGCGATCGTCGCCCTCGGTTTCGCCGCCTCGGCGGCGTGGGCGACTGGTCGCGTGATGACCGACTCAATCGCCGTGATCCAGTCGGTGCACTGGATCCCCACCGTCGTCGCGCTCGGGTTCACGGTCTCGGCATGCATTGGTGCTGGTCTCCTGCGTCGGCGGCGGACCCTGGTCGCGCTCATCGTGATCGCCGTGGTGCAAGCTGGATTCGTGCTCGCGCAGGACTGGCATCCGTGGCGTCGCGCGACAGACTCGGTCGGGGGCGGACCGGGCCGCCTGAGGGTCGCACATCTCAATGCGAACTGGCCCGGCGCGGGTTCGCGGCGCTTCGCGGAGGCGCTCGCGACGGTCACGCGTCTTGCGTTCGGACCCGACGGTGCTGACATCGTGATGATCTCAGAGCGCGGCGACATCCTTGCATCAGCGAACGAAGCCGAGATGATCCCACCGAATGTTCAGGCGATCGTGGTGGGACGATTCGCCGTGATTTCGCGAGTGAAGGTCACACGCGCCAAGCCGCTCTTCGATGATGGGTCAGTCGCCGCGGTACTGGTGGAGTTCGAGGTCGATCCACGGCAGGGGCCAATGCGAGTGCTGCTCATTGACACGCCGTCGAGTCCGGGTCGCTCGCGCATAGCGGTGATGGACTCGCTCAGGGGATGGATCGATCGAACTCTCGAGGGAGCCCCTGACCTCGTGATCGGCGACTTCAATACGCCCGGCGGGGCGGCGTCAGTGCGCTCCATCATGAGCGGGCTGACGGAAGCATTTGATCTCGCGGGAACTGGCTGGGGAGGCACATTCCCGCGCACCTTCCCGCTCTGGCACATCGATCAACTGTGGTGCGGGCCGCGCGTAACGCCGTGCGCCTACGAAACCATCGATCCGGGCATCGGGCAGCATCGCGCACAGGCTGCCGTCTTAGAACTGTCGTCGATGCTGACCCCCTCAGGCGGGCCCTGAACCCGGCTACCGATCGCGGCTGGAGAAGAGTTCCCAGATCTCGTTGTACCGGTGGTCTTCCGGGGACGAGTCCGCCTGGCTTTCGATGAACGCGTCTCGCATCCGGAATGCGTGGTCGTACCAGTAACTGACAGAGCCGTCAGCGCTGAGCGTGTTGGCTCCATCGAGGTGATTCAGATCGCTCGGTGTGCGCATGCCGTCGGCGACGATGACGGTGCGGCTATCGAGTTGGAAGAAGCGCCGCAGCGATCCATTCTCGCTGTCGTCCTCACTCACCACGGTGTCGCCCATGAAGTGATAGTTACAGAACAGGCGTGCGTCGGAGTCGCCTTTGATGCCGTCGGCGTAGCGATCAAATGGGTGATCGCCATGATGGCATGGGCAATAGAATGCCCGCGGGTCGGCGATGAACGGAAGAAGGCGACCGAGTCCATCCCAGTGACCGGCGATTGGGGGCTGGTCGTTTGATGCCGCGAGGAGTCCAGTCGTCAGCGCCATCATTTCGCCGGGCTCGAAGTTGTCGCGCTCGTCATCAAAGACGGTGGATGGGAGCGCGTCGTCGTTCTGGAACGCGTACCCGTAGACCGCAATGCCGATTTGACGGAGGTTCGACGCGCACTGCATTCGCTGCGCGCCTTCGCGCGCCGCCCTGAGACCGGGCATGAGGAGACTCATCAGGAGCGCCACGATGGAGATCGTGACGAGCAGCTCAACGATGGTGAACGCGCTGCGACGAGAGTGACAGCCGCCAAAAAGTCGGCGACGATGGGAGAGGGGGCATCTCTGCACAACAACTCCGTGCTCGCATGAATCGCTTTGCGCGAGCAGCAAGCGCATTGTGCCACAGATTCCGTGGTTGAATAGGACCGGAGGGGGATTTCCCAAAGAACTTGGCTCGCGTTTGGCTGCCGGTTCATGGGGATGCGAATAGAGGCGGATGTTGCATTTCCGGAGGATTGGGATAGGTTGACTCTTGGCGACTCCGCCCGAAGGACTCCAGCGACCATCGACATGGAACTCGACGATCTCACGCTCATGCAGCGGGTAGCGCAAGGCCACGAAAGCGCGATCCGGACGCTGTATGACCGCTTTGGGACGCTCGTGTTCCGAAACGCGTGCCAGGTCCTAGGGTCGGTGGCCGAGGCCGAGGACGCCACGCAAGAAGTGTTTGTGAAGGTCTGGTCGACCGCTGATCGTTACGACCCGAGCCGCGCGAAACTCGTGACATGGGTTCTGCTGCTCAGCAGACGCATGTTTATCGACCGGTTGCGCCGGCGACTGGTAAGGCCTCAACCGAGGGCACTCGATGAGAGCATTCACGACACGGGGGTGGAGCAGCAAGAACCATCCGAGTTGCTCGAGGGCAGCGAGGCTGTCCGAAGGCGAATGGCAGACCTCCCAGAACTTCAGCGCGAAGTCATTGAGCGCGTGTACCTCCAAGGATTCACGCTCCGGGAAGTGGCTGAGCAGAAGGGGATGCCCGTGGGCACGATCAAGAGTGCGCTCAGCCGCGGGCTCGCCAGGCTTCGTGAACGGTTTGGGGTCGATCGAGCGGGCTGACATGGCGATAACCGAAACTCATGTAGTTTTTGCGGCGTTTCATGAGACCTTTCCGTATAGGGGGGAGCACTGCAACGGAGGCGGCGAGCGGTTCGCCGCGCAGGGGAGAGAGCATCTCGGCGGAGTTGCCGCCGCGCTTGCCGGGCCGCGTAAGCCTGGGTGCGAGTTTGACTGAGGACTTTGATGACGACGACCGGCGATCATCGCGACGAACTTCTGGAACTGGCCGACTGCGAAGTGCTCGGGGCACTCGATCCGTCGTCGTCGGATCGCCTTGAGCGATTGTTCCGGGATGCGCCCGCGAATCTCCGACAGGAAGTGATCGACCGACAGGCGCGGTTGGCGTCGGATGGGTGCCTCCTCCCGATGCTCGAGCCCGATGCCTCGCTGCGCCATCGCGTGATTGAGACGGTCCGCGGCGAGATCGAAGCCGTCGAGATCGCTGACCAACGCGCCGATTCGCCACTCGCCTCCATCGGCGGGTTCTCGAGTCGATACCGTCCGGTTTCCACGCACCGATCAGGAGAGACTGTGCCCGTTGACGCAGGACCAAGCCTCAGCACCTACGCGTGGCGTCGTGCCGCGCTCGTGTGGCGTGCGACGGCCGTTGTTCTCGCCGGCGGGTTGATCGCAGCCATCGCGTTCAACATCGCGACCACTCGCCAGGCCACGCGGATCAGCGAGCTCGCTCTGCAGCGCGTCGTCTCCGACCAGCTTCTCAGTTACATCGGCCCGGACCTTTCGAACTTCCTCGACCAGCGCGGCGTCGTGCGCGGTCTCGTCGGCACATCGAAGCGCGAGAACGGCTCGGTCTCGGTGATGATCACCCCAGACTGGTCGACCCTCCTTGTGACATGGATCGACCTGCCGACAGCAAAGCAGTTCACGCTGCGGACGCTCGACCAGAGCGGCGGTCTCCGAACGGACATCGGCGTGTTCTCGACGGCCAATCAGCTCGGTGGCGCCAAGTTCGATCTTCCAAGCGGCATCGCAGGAGCGAACTCGGAATGGGAGATCGTTGATGATCGTGGTGCGGTCATCTTTTCCAGCACACCGTAATGCCCGCGTCCTGACGCGGGAACTTCACGAATCTCGTTCTGCCAATCGGAGCCACTCGGCTTCGAGTGCCGCTCGTTGCCGTTCGAGGGAAGTCCGCTCGTCCAGCATCGTGGTCGTCTTGGCGCGGTCTCTGTAGACCTCTTCGTGACCCATCCGCTCGTCGAGCGTGGCGATCCGCGTCGAGAGTGCCGCCATGGATCGTTCAAGTTCACCGATCGCTCGCGATGGTCGAGGCTTTGCAGTCCGAGGTTTCGCCACCGGCGTCGCGTCGAGGGAAGGCTTGGGTTTCACCTGTGCCTCTGGAGTGGGGCTCGGCGCAGGCTTCGCGCCACGGGGGCGCTGCGCATCGAACTCAGCGTAGCTGCCTTGGAAGAGCGTCCAACGACCATTCTCTTCGAGGCAAAGAATCTGATCGCAGGTCGAGGCGAGGAGTGCGCGGTCATGGCTGACGAGGATCAGCGTGCCGTCGTAGCCGCCCTCGTCCGGAGGCAGCGAGAGCGCCTGCTCGAGGCGTTCGGCACTCGGGATGTCGAGATGATTGCTCGGCTCGTCCAAGATGAGGAGGTTGTGCGCACCGGCGACGAGACCCGCGAGGACAGCGCGCGCCCGTTCACCGCCCGACAGCGAACCGATGGTGGCTTCTTGTTGCGCACCCGTGAAGAGGAACGCGCCAGCGAGGTCGCGCGCCTCCTGTTCGGAGAGTCGCGTGCCGTTGCGTCGCTTGGGCACCGTCATCTGCAAGTGGTGCCACACCGCCAACGCGGGATCCAGGTGATCTTGGTTCTGACGGAACCAGCCCACCGAAAGGCGAGGGCTGGCCTTGATCACGCCTTCGTCGGCGGGCTCCTCCCCGAGGAGCATGCGGATCAGCGTGGTCTTGCCGGTCCCATTGGCGCCGACGATGCCGAGCCGGGCGCCCGGCTTGAGCGCGAGGTCGAGCTCGTGAATGATGCGGGGTCCACCGAATGACTTTGAGAGGCCCGCGCACGCGACGACAATGTCGCCGACACGCTCGGCGCGAGGCAGTTCGAGGCGCATGACATCGAAGTCGATGGGCCGTTCAACGAGTTCGTCGCGTTGGAATCGCTCGAGGCGCGTCGCGCGGCCGCGTGCTTGCCGCGCGCGCTGGCCGGCTTTGTAGCGCGCGATGTAGGCCTCCTCGCGCGAGATGCGTTCCTGCTGCTTTGTGTGGAGGCGCTGCTGCGTCAGTGCGCGCTGTCGTCTGAGGAGCGTGAAGTCGGCGTAGTTGCCTGGGTACTCGCGGATCCCGGCGTCGTGAATCTCGATGATGCGCGTGACGACCCGGTCGAGCAGCCAGCGGTCATGGCTGACGACGAGGACGGCGCCGGCAAACTCATCGGCGAGAAACTCCTCAAGCCAGCGACGACCCTCGATGTCGAGGTGATTGGTTGGTTCGTCGAGGAGCAGGATGTCCGGTTCCTCAAGGAGGAGCCGCGCGAGTCCGGCCCGCGCGCGCTGCCCGCCCGAGAGCGTTGCGACGCCCTGGCTGAACTGCTCGTTCGTGAACCCGAGACCGTGAAGGACCGCGTCGATGCGGTGATCCACGGCGTATCCCCCCGCGGCTTCGAACTCGTGCTCAAGGCGCGACTGGACATCGAGGAGTTTCTGCACCGACGAATCGTCCGCGTGGGCCAGTTGCTCGTAGATCGAGTGCAGTTCGTGTCGGATCTCGGAGAGGCGCGTTAAGGCCCGTGCGGCAGCGTCGCGCAGCGTGTCGGTGGGATCGATCTCCGGATCTTGCGTGAGGAAGCCAACGCGGATGCCACGCTGGAGGCCGACGGACCCCGCATCGGGCTGGATTCGGCTCGCGATCAACTTCAGAAGCGTGCTCTTGCCGCAGCCGTTGCGGCCGACCAGCCCGATTTTCTCGCCGGCCTCGATGGAGACCGTCGCGCCGTCCAGAAGAAGGCGGGTGCCGTGACCAAACCGAACATTCGTCAGCGCAACGATGGGCATCAGGCGATCCTAGGGCACTACGCTTCCAAGATGTCTCGGGAGTCTGCCACCGGCACAAGGCGCGCGCGACAGCGCACCGTGGTCGTTCGCGTGGTTCGCTTCGCGATCCTTCCCTGCGTGGTGCTTGTGGTCGGGCTCGGGTACTCGAGTTGGGTGCGTGACGAGAACTTCGCGCGAGGCGAGCGCGTGCAAGAAGAACTGACGCGGATGCTGCAGGCCTCGTGGCAGGGAGAGGTCGAGGTCGTGTCGGCGTTCCCGTCCAGTCATCCGATCATCCTGCGTGAGCTCGAGCAGCGCCTTGACGCGCTCGCGACCTCCACAAGCGAGCCACCACGCGTCGCCGTCGTGGCGGCCGACGACGGACCCGGGTCGGATGGATCCGCAACGCACACCGCGCGACTGGTCGTGAGCGATCGCTGCGTGCTCGGCCTCCGGATGCGCGTCGAGACCGATGGAGGTGCCATCGCGCTCGTCGGAGTCTTCGCGGGAGATCCCTGAGTACGCTCGCGACATGAAGGCATGGGTCAATGGCGCACTCGTGCCGCTCGAAGAGGCGAGGGTGTCACTCTTCGACGCTGGATTCCAGCATGCCATCGGCCTCTTCGAGACGATGCACGCACGGCACGGCCGGGTGTTCCGCCTCATGGCGCACCTTGAGCGATTGCGCGAATCCGCCGAGCAACTCAGGCTCATGGAAGTGATCCGGATCGGTCCGCTGGCGCGGGCGGTTGAGGACACGCTCGAGGCGAGCGCTCTCGCGCATGCGCGCGTGCGGCTCACGATGACCGGTGGCGAGATGATGCTGGCGCCGGGCGTCACGAAGCGCTCGGATGTGCGTCACGACCCGACGATTGCGATTGTTCCGCAGGCGGCGACTCTGTACCCCGAGGCTTTGTACGAACGCGGTGTCCGCGTGCGTGTTGCGACCGGAAGGCAGAATGCGCTCGATGCGTTCGCTGGCCACAAGACGCTCTGGTACTGGCCGCGGTTGGCCGAGCTCCAAGAGGCATCGCGGCTCGGCTGCTCCGAGAGCCTGTGGTTCAGTGTCTCCAACCGATTGGCGTCTGGGTGTGTGAGCAATGTCTTCGTCGTCCGCGCTGGGATGCTCCTCACGCCGACCGCGCGCGGCGAGGCAGAGTCCTGTCCGATCCTGCCGGGGATCACGCGCCATGCTGTGATCGATCTCGCCCGTCGCCTCGGACTCGAGGTTCGCATGTCCGCGACGATTTCGATCGACGATGTGCTGTCAGCGGACGAACTCTTTCTCACGAACTCGAGTTGGGGGATCCTCCCCGTGACGCATGTGGAAGCGGGGACAATCGGTCCCGGCACCGTCGGAGCCCTGACGCGCCACCTGCGCGAGGGGTACGAGGCGCTGGTGGAGGCCGAGACCACCTCCGCCGAGGGTGTCTCAGGCATCGATCCCGACGAAGCGGCCGCCGAAGGGTAGGAGCGCCGGGACGGGTCCCTACCATTGTGGGCGATGGCGGGCGAGTTTGTCCATCTTCACCTGCACACGGAGTACTCGCTGCTCGACGGGGGCAACCGGATCGACAAGCTCATCGCTCGCGTCAAGGAGCTTGGGATGAGCGCGGTCGCCGTGACCGACCACGGCAATCTCTACGGCGCGGTGGAGTTCTACGAGGCCGCGCGCAAGGCGGGGATCAAGCCGATCCTCGGCATCGAGGCGTATGTGGCCCGTGACCGTGATGGAAAGCGGGGCGATCGACACGACCGCACCGCGACGGGTCAGGGCGACGGCGGGCATCACCTCGTGCTCCTGGCGCAGAACCTGACAGGGTGGAGAAACCTGATGAGGCTCTCGTCGGATGCGTTCATCAATGGTTTCTACCACCGTCCGAGGATGGACAAGTCGACGCTGGAACAGTGGAACAGTGGACTCATCGCCATCAATGGGCATCTGGGATCGAGCCTCGCGTTCCATCTGTCGAACTTCGCCAACACGGCGCAGGAGTCGCACTGGGCGCTCGCTCTCGAGGAGGCGCGCTGGCACGCTCGGACCTTCGCCGCCGACGAGCATGGACAGCCGCGTTTCTATGTCGAGTTGCAGCGCCACATCGAAGAGCAGGAGAAGATCAATCCGCTGCTGAAGCGACTCGCGAGTGAACTCTCGTTGCCGCTCGTCGCCGACAATGACGCGCACTTCCTCCTTGAAGAGGATCACGACCTTCACGACACGCTCTGTTGCATCTCGATGGGCCGCACAAAGGACGCGGAGGGCCGTCACAGATATCCGCCGAGTCTCTTCGTGAAAGGCCCGAAAGAGATGGCGCAACTCTTCGATCGGGAGGGGGAAGCCGAGGCGTTGGCGAACTCCGCCGCGATTGCGGCGCGGTGCGAGGTCGAGCTTCCCCTCGGCGAGAGCCACGCCCCCATGGTTCGCGTGACCGTGCCGCGCGAGAGCGCGCGGTACGAGCAGGGCGATCTCACCGAGTGGTTCAAGGCGTACTGCCGAGGCTTCGAACTCCAACCCTTCGACGCCGCCGGAGGAAGCGGTGCGCGCGAAGCGGCGCAAGAGGGATGCGACCGTGCGCTCGCCATGCTGTGTGAGGCGGGACTCGTATGGCGGTACGGTCCGCATGGCACGACGGCGGCGATCCGTTCGCGACTCGACCGCGAACTCGGCATTCTTGCGACCAAGGGGATCAGCGCGTACTTCCTCGTGGTCTGGGATTTCGTGAACTGGGCTCGTCAGAACGGCATCCCGGCCTGCGCGCGCGGCTCCGGCGTGGGCACAATGGTCGGGTTCGTGCTCGGCCTGAGCAATGCATGCCCTGAGCGCTACGGGCTCCTCTTCGAGCGGTTCACGGATCCAGATCGCAACGAGAACCCGGACATCGATATCGACATTTGCCAGGAGGGCCGCGCCGCCGTCATCGACTATGTGCGGCGCAAGTACGGGCATGTCGCGCAGATCATCACATTCGGGCGGCTCAAGGCCAAGGCTGCGGTGAAGGATGTGGCGCGCGCCTTTGGGCTCTCGCCCTCAGAGGGACAACGGCTCTCGAATCTCGTGCCGCCGGAACTTCACATCACGCTCGCGCGTGCGCTGGCGCGCGAGCCGCAGTTGCGGGCCGCCTGCGACGCCGACCCGACGGTCCGCAGCGTCATCGAGCATGCGCAGGGACTCGAGGACCACGCGCGCCACGCTGGCATCCACGCCGCGGGCGTCGTCATCGCCACCCAGCCGTTGGAGACCATCGTGCCGCTGTGCCGAGCGACCGGTGGCGGGCAGGAGATCATCACCCAGTGGGACGGCCCGACCTGCGAGCGCGTTGGACTCCTCAAGATGGACTTCCTCGGGCTGCGGACGCTCTCGACCATCGAGTTGGCCAAGCGGCTCATTTGCGCTGCGATTCCCGAACGGGAGCGATGGGTCGCCGTGGGGCGCGAGGCGGAGTTCGACGCCGGTGGCGCTGCGCGCGGACACGATCCTCTCGATCTTGACCGCATCAACCTCGCCGACCAACGAGTGCTTGGGCTCTTCCGACGCGCCGAAACCGCGGGCGTCTTCCAGTTCGAGTCCGGCGGCATGCGGAAGCTTCTTGTCGACATGAAGCCGGATCGGCTCGAAGATTTGATCGCGGCGAATGCGCTCTTTCGCCCCGGACCGATGGACCTCATCAATGACTTCTGCCAACGCAAGTCCGGTCGACAGTCGGCCCAGCCCGTGCATGAGGTCGTCGACCGCCTGACGGCCGAGACCTACGGCATCATGGTCTATCAAGAGCAGGTGATGCAGGTCTTGCACCAACTCGGCGGCATCCCACTGCGTGCGGCGTACACGATCATCAAGGCGATCTCCAAGAAGAAGGAGTCGGTCATCAACGCGGCGCGCGCGGAATTCGTCGCCGGGGCTGCCGCGCGCGGGCTCTCGCCGACGCGCGGTGATGAACTGTTCGACCTCATTGTGAAGTTCGCCGGATACGGCTTCAACAAGAGTCACTCGACCGGCTACGCGATCATCGCCTTCCAGACGGCGTACCTCAAGACATACTTCCCGGCCCCGTACATGGCGGCCGTGTTGTCGTTCGAGAGCCAGGCGCAGAAGGTCGAAGATTGGGCGGTGTACCTCGACGAGTGCCGTCGCGTGACATGGTCGGACTCGACCAAGGAACGACGGCATGTCGGACTCGATGTCAAGGCACCGGACATCAACCTTTCGGAGTGCAACTTCGCGGTTGTGTTTGCCCCCGACGAGCCGCATGACGCGTGCCATGGGCACATTCGGTTCGGTTTGCAGGCGCTCAAGGGGGTAGGAGAAGCCGCGATCGCGGCGCTCATCGACGACCGCAGCAAGAATGGTCCCTTCCGAGATTTGCACGACCTGTGCGACAGACTGCCGTCGCGCATACTCAACCGAACGGGCCTTGAGGCGCTCATCAAGGCGGGAGCGCTCGACTCACTGCACACGGCGGCCAATCGCGCGGCGATGGTCGCGAGCATCGAAGAGGCGATGGGCGCGGGGCAATCCGCCGCGCGCGATCGCGCGGCAGGGCAACTCTCGATGTTCGGCGTCCCAGAGTCGGATCTGTCGGGCGCGGCGCGGACGGAGCCATCGGGGCCACACCTGTTGCGTCGCACGGAACCGTGGGACCGCATGACCACGCTGAACCACGAACGGGAGGTGGTCGGCATCCACCTCTCAGGGCATCCATTGGACCTCTGGCGCGACGAGATTGCGTCGTTCGCCACGACCGACAGCACACGATTGGACCACTTGGGAACAGGCGCACCGCTCATCGTTGTTGGCGTCGTGAGCCGCGTACGGCAAGTGGCCGCGCAGCGGGGCGCCCAAGCCAATCGGAAGATGGCGATGGCCTCGCTCGCCGATCGAGGCGGGTCAATCGACGCAGTCCTCTTTCCGGATACCTACGCCGCCTGCGGGGAACACCTCGTGGACGGTCGGGTGGTCGCCTTCGTTGGCTCGCTCGATCGTTCGCGCGCTGAGCCCAGCGTCATCGTCGACCGGGTCTACCCGATCGAAGAGGTTTCGGCGCATCTGGCGGCCGCGATCGAGATCCGTGTGAAGGACCCGACGCTGACGGATGAATCGGAAGAGGCCTTCGGCCAGCGCATGCGGATGCTGCTTGGCGCGCTGCGGCAGGCATCGGGCAGCGTGACGAGTCTCAAGGGGCGCCCCGTGGAGGTGTCGATCGTGCTCGAGGTGAAGCAGGGGATCGCCACGCTCGTGCCGCACGGCGTGCGCGTTGTCGCCGAACGGGGGACGCTGCGAAGACTCGCCGAAGTCGCGGGTCCCGGAAGCATCATCGTGCGTGGCGGATGGATGCCCCCGCGGCGCGAACGGGAGGTCCGTGGCGGCCACGGTCTACGGAAACAGCAAGGTGATGTCGTAGCCAGTGCCTGAGCGCATGTAGCGCGCGCGCTCATGAATCCGGAACGGGTCGGCCTGCCAGAACTCGATGACATCAAGCGCAAGTCGATAGCCACCCCAGTGCGGCGGCCGCGGGACGACGGTGCCTTCGAAGCGCGCCGCACACTCGAGCACTCGGCCGACGAGGACATCCCGGCTCGCCAGAGGGCGGCTCTGGTCGCTTGCCCAAGCGCCGATCTGCGAGTCCCTCGGTCGCGTGGCGAAATAGGCGTCGTCCTCGCTCGCAGACAGTGGCGTGACAGCTCCCGCGATCCTGAGTTGTCGGCCCAGCTGGTCCCAGTGAAAGAGCGCTTGGGCGCGCGGGTTCTTCGCAAGTTGAGAGCCCTTGTCCGATTCGCGATTGGTGAAGAACACCGCGCCGCGCCCGTCGAATGCCTTGAGCAGCACGGTTCGCACCGATGGCGCCCCGTCGGCACCGGATGTCGCAAGGAACATCGCATTGGGATTGGGAACGCCGAGTTGAAATGCCTCGCCGAACCAGCGCTGGGCCTCGGCGACAGGGTCGCTCGGCGGGTGTGCGAAGTCCATCGCGCACGGAGTGAAGGAGATCGCTCGAGGGGCGCGCGGTGAGATCTCGATGAACTTCAGCGGCGGGGTGGCCTCAGCCATGTCGGGAGAGTAGGCGAGTCGTCAGAGCGGGCGAGGATCGCGCCGATCGTGCGGCTTCCGGTGCGCGGGTCCGTCGCGCGCGGAGGTGGCAAGTCGTTCGATGCTGTTCGGATCGGCGAGACCAAAGTATGCCTTCCACGCCTCCACCTGTTCGCTCGAGAGCGGTGAGAGCCTCGGTCTTGCGCTGCGCCGCGAAGCCCCGGAGGTACGCGCCTCGAGGTCATGCGCGAGAAGCGCCAGGAACTCGTCGGCCTTCATGACGCGGCAGCGTCGGCGAGCGGCGTGGCGAGCGACGGCGCGATCGTTGGTGACAACTGTCATCGCGCGTGGCGCGGTGCAGGCATCGACAATGCGCCCGATGACCGCGTCGGCGGAGAGCCGGCTGCCCGAGTAGATGAACTGCACGGCTCCGCTGGGAGCCGTCGGCCGCCCCCTCGGCGCGCCGTCGCACACGAGGCAGACAGCATCTGCGGCGTATCGGCTTGAGTTGACGACAACCGCGAGGGCCGCCTCATCAGCGGGGGCCATGTCGCAGGCGAACACACCCGTCACATGCAGCGCGTTGTTGGTGTCGACCACGACGGGCATCCCATGAGTCTCCCAACTTTCCACGGCGGTTGCGTTGGTCGGGGTTTTGTGCCATAATCGCCGCCCCTCCAAACCAAAGGAATTCACGAGATGCCGATCCGAGTCAAGACCCGAGGAAACGAAACTGCCGAGCAGATGTTGCGCCGCTTCAAGAAGCTGTGCGAACGAGAGGGCATCACCAAGGACTTGAAGCGTCGGCAGTACTACGAGAAGCCCTCGGAGATCAAGCGGCGCGCCACGATTCGTGGCCCGCTTCGCGCGTTCTCGATGCGCGATAGTGCTGGCGAGCGAGGTGGATTCGGCGGCCCATCGGGTGCGTCAGGTTCGCGCGAGCGCGGCACAGGTGCAGGCCCCCGTCGTGGCGGTGGTGGCCGAACGGGTGGCGGTCGGTCCGCTGGCGGTCGTCCATCGGGACCACGCCGCGGCCCATCAAGCCGCTGATCGCTCGCGGCGATGCGCGGTATGCGCAAGTCCAATTCCAGCAAGTCTCCTCGCGCGGCGAAGGCCAAGCGGTTCTCTATTGATGCCGCGTCGCTCATGTCGGAACTCAAGTGTTCCGATGTTGTCGTCATCGATCTCGAGGGTCGAAGCGAAGTCTGCGACTTCGTCGTGATCGGATCGGGCACGAGCCAGCGCCAGATGCGTTCGGTCGGCGAGGCTGTTGGTGCCATGGGGAAGAAGCAGGGGAGTCCGGCGTGGCGATCGGATGCCGACAGCGGCGCGAGTTGGATCGTGTTCGACTTCGTCGATGTGGTGGTGCACCTCTTTGAACCCGGGCAGCGAGCGTTCTACGACCTCGAGGGGATCTGGCCCGACGCTCCGCGCGTTTCCTGGCGCGCGGCCGTTTCACCGACCGCGCGATGACGCGTGTGCGTGCTGTCGCGTGGGCGAGCGTGGCACTTCTGGTGATGTCGGCCGGAGCGGCTGAACGCGAAATCGTGATCGACGGCCCTGCGGGGAAGCTTGCGGGGACGCTTCTCACGCCCGATGCCGCGACGGCGCCGGTGCCGGCCATCGTGTTCATCACCGGGAGCGGTGCGCAGGACCGTGACGAAGCGGTCTTCGGGCACAGACCATTCAAGCAGCTCGCCGACGCGCTTGCGGCGGGTGGCATCGCATCGCTTCGCTGCGATGACCGCGGCGTCGCCAAGTCGACGGGCGACTTCAGCACGGCGACGACACTCGACTTTGTGCGCGATGCGAAAGCGCAACTCGCTTGGCTGCGCACGCAACCGGGCATCGATCCGCACCGTGTGGGTGTCATCGGTCACAGCGAAGGCGGTCTCATCGGCGCACTCCTCGCGGGTGCAAGCGACGGGGGCGTCGACTTCGCGGTGCTCCTGGCTCCGCCGGGGATCAAGGGTCGGGAGATCCTGACCGGGCAGACCGAGGACCTCTACCGGGCCGCGCACCTTGAGGCGGGCCGCGTGGCGTACGCGGTTGAGCGGCATCGCGAACTCATGGATGCGGTCGAGGCGGGTCTCGACGATGCCGCGCTTGACGAGGCGCTGCGCGCCCTCGTCGAGGCGCAACTCGAACTCGTCGAGAAGAATCCCCCGAGTGCGGACCGCGTGCAGGCACTCGCGCGCGCCGCGAAGCCGGGCCTCCTCAGTCCATGGATGCGCAACTTCATTTCGCTTGACCCCGCGCCGAGTTTCGCTGCGTGTCGGGTCCCTGTGCTCGCGGTGTTCGGCGCGAAGGACACCCAGGTCGCGCCATCGCGCAATGTGCCAGCGATCAAGGCCGCCTGCAAGGACGCGGCCGTGACGCCCGAGATTGTGGTGCTCCCGGGGCTCAACCACCTCTTTCAGCGTTGCGCCACGGGACTCCCAGACGAGTACGCGAAGATCAAGAGCGGTGTGGAGCCCGAAGTGCTGACCCTCGTGACCGACTGGGTCACTTCCCGAGCCGCTTCGCCAACACCATCGCGTTGAAGGGTCGCCCCTCGCGGGCAAACTTCCGCTCGAAGTTGGATCCAACGAGTTCGCCCTCGCGCGCCGACGGCGGTGCACAGAAGGGTCCGCGCACGAACCGATCGCTGTGGCGGTCCGCGTGTGCGAGATCCCACTGCCAGAGAGCGTCGTGGTCGGTCACGATGCGCAACTCACCGCCGGCGACGAGCACGCGGTGAAACTCGATGAGCGTCGAGTCTTGGATCACGCGCCGCTTGTGGTGTCTCGTCTTCGGCCACGGATCGCTGAAGTAGAGGTGGATCGTGCGCAGGCAGGATGCGGGCAACCAGTGCCTCACGAATTGCGTGGCATCGCCGCGGAGGAGGCGCACATTTGCCAGCGCATGGCGTCTCGCGCGGTCGGCGGCGTACCGCCAGAACTCCGTCGCCCACTCCACGCCGAGGAAGTTCGTGTCGGCTTGGAGGGTCGCTTGCTGGATGAGAAAGGTCCCCTTGCCAGAGCCAATCTCGAGTTCGAGTGGCAACGACGGGTTGGGAAAGAGAGAGCAGGGATCGAACGGTCCGGCATCGAATGGCGGAAGTTGTTCGACGGCAATCCCATGAGAGCCGACATCGAGGGGCTTTCCACGGGCGAGATCCATGAGCCATGAAGTCTAGGTCGCGTTGGGCTCCATCACGCGACGGGGAGTTTCCATCCCGACTCGGCGTCGCGCGAAAGCGCCTTCGCTGCCATGGTGATGCAGCGTCGACAGATCACCGCCTCCGGGCGGGCGGCGCCCTCGCGGCAGGGCTCGTCGCGCGCCTCGCGGCACATGGTGCAGGTCCGGGGGACTTGTGCCGCTCGATCGTCGACGCCCGCGATCTCCACGCTGCGATACGCCTCGGCGAGGCACGAGCCGCAGATGCACGAGCCGAGGTGTCCCTCGATCATTGGACGATCGGTCGTCCACTCCTGCGCGCAGAAGTCGCACAGCACATCGGGCATGTGAACATGGTCGGGGTCGGTGCCTTCGCGGCGCATGGGGAGAGGGTAGAGGGGGCGCTGCGATACGCTCGTGCCATGGCCCGCGGTTCATCGCTCGCGAGCAAGTGCCAGCTCCTGTTTGGCGCCGCCGTCCTCCTCATTCTTGCGGGCGCGCTCGTCGTACCGTGGCTTCGTCTTGAACGCGTCGTCGAGGAGAGCCAGTTGGAGATGTCGCGCCAACTCGCCGAGACATGGCTGCGCAACGGCTTCGCCCTCTCGCGCACCGAGGGAATCCCCATTCCGATCCGCGTGGTGCCGGTGGACGAACTTGAAGGACGCGCCACGGCTGACCCCTTCGTCGATCAGGCCTACCGCCGATTCCAGGTTGACCCAGCCGACACGGAGACCTTCATCGCGCAGCGCACCTCCGAGACCGTGGCGTACCGCTACGCGCGCGCCCTGCGCGAGAGCGAGTGGCGCGCGATTCAGGATCGACCCTTCGTGGATTTTTCGCCACGGTCGGCCGAGCCATCACTCGCGGATCCACTTCGCGCGATCCTCGTGATCGAGCGGACGAGTCCCTTCGCGGCGGAGCAGATCGTATGGAACCGCTGGTCCATCGTGGCGGGCGGTGTCGTGGCGGCCGCGCTTGCGACGGTCGTGTTTTCGGTGATCCTCTCGCGCTTGATCTTGAGGCCGGTGCGGCGTCTGACCGATGTGGCGCAGCGCGTCGAGGGAGGAAACCTGGCGCTGCGGACCTCGCTCACCACGGGCGACGAACTTGAGCGACTCTCCCGCGCCTACGACGGCATGCTCGATGAAGTCTCGCGCGTGCAGGTCTCGCTGAAGGCGATGAATGAGTCATTGGACCTGAAGGTGGTCGAACTCTCCGAAGCCAATGTCGGCCTCTTCGAATCCAATCGCTTGAAGAGCGAGTTTCTCGCCAATGTCTCGCACGAACTTCGCACGCCACTCAACTCGATCATCGGCTTCACTGACCTCCTCGACGAACTGGCGCGCAACGACTCGAGCGAGGATCCCAAGCGTGCGCGCTACATCTCCAACATCCAAACGAGCGCGCGCGGCCTCCTCGACATGATCAACGAACTCCTCGACATGGCCAAGATCGAGGCCGGACGCATGGCCGTGGCGATTGTCCCCGCGAGCGTGGGCGATGTCCTGGAGGGGCTGCAGACGATCATGCGCCCGCAGGCGATGTCGCGCAAGATTGCACTGGCGGTGAGCGTGGAGTCTGAGCTTCCGAGCGTGGAGACCGATCCAGGCAAGCTTCAGCAGATCCTCTACAACTTCCTGAGCAACGCCATCAAGTTCTCGCCGGAGGGAGGGACGATTCGAATCCACGCCGAGGCTGGGACGCTCGACTCGCGCGGCGCTGTGCGGATCGGCGTGACCGACGAAGGCCCAGGCATTCCGTACGACTTGCAGGAGACGATCTTCGAGAAGTTCCGTCAGGTCGATGCGAGCCACACAAAGACGCATGGCGGCACCGGCCTGGGTCTCGCGATCTGCCGGGAGCTCGGCGAAATGCTCGGCGCCACGGTCGGCCTCCTCTCGGAGCCCGGTCGCGGGTCAACATTCTTCGTCGAGATTCCCCTCTACTTCAGGGCGCGCGAGCGAAAGCCGCTGATGGGGTCCACGCGCGAACGAAAGTCAGCGACCCCGTCCGAGTTGGCGTGAGATGAGTTCGTCGCCGCCGCCGATCCGGCGGCGCACCACGCTGGCGTCGAACCGCTCTGGCAGGGGACTGCCGTCGACGGCCTCCAGCGCACGCCTGAACACAGTGACAACGGCAAGTGCGACTGCCGACGGCGTGTCGCGTCCGTCGGGACTCCACCAGTCGTAGTCGGCCCATCCGAGAGTCATCGTCGAAATGGTTTCCCGTTCGCCCACGCGAGCGACTTCGAAGGACCATCCCCGATCGCCATCGCGTTCGGTCAGGATGGTGAGTTCGTCGGCCATCTTCCGAGGATAGACCGCCACGGGTTCATCGCCGCTTGTAGACGAGTACGGCGCCATTGTCCCAGTCGACCCACCCTTCGAACCGCGCGGCGAGGTCCCACCCACGGGACAGGGCTTCCGAGGCTGCAGGTCCTACGGAGCGCGGATAGAGCACGATGAGCCAATCCGGCGCTGGCGACACGCTGGCGAGATCACAGCCTCCGACTCCCGCATCGGCGATTGTGTGACCGAGCAGGAGACCGTAGTACGCCGGAACATTGTCGGGGAGACCGGCGCAGGCGATCGTGGCCCCGGGCGATGCGTGCGCGTCCACGAAGTCGACCGCGTCGCGGATGGGCTGTTTAGGCGGGAGAAGGAGTGATGTCGAACTCCACATCAGCACGAGCGCCGCCGCGCCGACAATGAGCAGCCGATGGCGCTGCCTCGTGCGTGCGAGCGCAGCCATGTCGAGCGCGCCCATCGAGATCGCAAGGGCGACTCCGGGGAGGGCCAACAGCGAGAATCGTGCGTACATCCAGCTGCCACCCAGCGCGGTCCCGAGCACGATGAGAGGGACACCAGCGAGCGCGAGGGCGAGCGGGACGCCTCGGCAGCGGTCGCGCCCGGTGTGCGCGACACCGATGAGTGCGAGGGCGAGACCGGGAATGGCGTCGAGCCACCACGATCCGCCGAGTCCGAGCAAGATGCGCAGCCCTTCAGCAGAGAGCAACGACGGCTCGTTCCCGTCGAGCGCCCGAAACTCCCCGCGGATTCGGAGGAGGTCGGGAAGCAGCGGACTCAACATCGCCATCGCCGTTGCGCCTGCGAGCGCGAGTGCAAGGAGTGTCATCGCGGCCTGCCGCCGTGTGGTTCGATCCCGCCGGCGCGCCAGCGCCACGACAGCGTGACCCATTGGCAGTGCAATGAATGTCAGGTGAGTCCAAACGCCAAGCGCACAGACCACGCCATACGCGCAGAGTGCCAGCGGCGATGCGGTGCGCCATGCGCGTAGCAGCAGCGCCGTTGCAAGCGCTGCGAACAGGATGACCATCGAGTACCCGCGCGCCTCGACGGATTCCAGGATGCAGATCGGCAGAAGCGCGCCGCAGGCGGCGCACAGCGCGGCGAGTGCGAACTCCGTGGCCTGGGCCGGAAGCGTGGCCGTCCGCCAGCGCGCGGCTTCGATGCCAAGGCGCGCGAATGCGCCGATCACGAGCACCCCCGCGAGGAGCGCCGGGATCCTCAGCAGGATCTCGTTCGCACCGTCGGCGACATCGACGACGACAGCCGTCGCGACCGTGTGCAGCACATGGTTTGACTGCACGAAGTACGAACCGATCACTGGACCGACTCCGTACTGCGCGTAGTCGAGGAGCGCTGCGAGCTCGTCGAACCAGAAGCTCTCTCCCATTCGCTGGAGGCGGAGCGCAAGGCCAAGAGCGATCACGACGAAGAGCACCCAGCGCAGGCGGATCCGGGTCGTCGCACCAGCGTCGGGGTCCGTGCGGGCGGGCGTCGCGCTGGCGCAAAGCCGACAGATCACTCGCGGCAGGACAACCCACGCGCACGCTGCCACAACGCAGGCGATGCGGAACCACTGCGCACCCTGCCATGAAACCTCGCGGATCGCCACGCCTGAGCGCTCTGCCAGAAGTGGATGGGTGAACCACTGCGCCAGACTCTGTGTGTCGATTGCGGCGAGGGCACCGAAGAGAATGGCCGCACCCCACGACGCGAGAGCCAGTGAGCGACTCATGTCACGGTCTCCGGGGCGCTCGGGAGTGATCCCGATGCACTCGTCGCGGCATCGAGATAGCGCTCACCGCGAACGCTGACCGAGTCGGGTTCCACACGACGCAACGGGATGAGTGCCGCGAAGCGCAGGAATCCTGAAGCCACAAAGATGGCGGCGTATCCCCACCGCCCGAGCCCCACGGCTTCCAGGATCGCCCCACCAGCGAGCGATCCAAGGACGAGTGTCACCGCATTGAGGAACGCCAGTGAGGTGAGCACACTGGTGCGCTCCTCTTCGTGCGTGCGCTCGAGGAGCAGGATGAACGACGCGAGTTCATAGGCCGCCCAGCACACACCCCCCATGGCCATGAGCGCGATCATGAGCCCGAACGAGCCTGGCAGCGCAAAGAGAAGGGCGTGGACGCCGAGCGCGATGGTTCCGACGCGCAGGGTGTGCATCGCGCCGCGTCTGGCGATGAGTTCGCCGAAGACACTCGACGCCACCGACTTCGCCGAGAAGAGCGTCGCCGCGCCGAGGAAGTACTCCCACTGCGTGAAGTGAAGTTCGCGAATGAAGTAGGACGCGACAAACGGCGAGGCGACTTGCGCGGCAAACTGGAAGCAAAGGAGAAAGAGCACCAGACGGCCCTCCTCGCCAAGGAGTGGGCGGAGGAGCAATGCCCTCGGTCTCACTCGCGAGTGCCGCCATGATCCCTGCGGCGGTCCGCTCTGTTTGGCGAGAAACTGGATGGAGTATCCACGCCCCATCGCTCCCATGAGGAATGTCAATGCGTAGGCAAGGAGCAGCCATGGTCCGCCTGCATCCTCGCCTGCGGCAAGGAGTGCGCCCGCGGTGGCGAGCCCCGCAAGCGTGAACACTTGGCAGATGCGGTTGCGTCGTCCGAAGTAACTGGCCCGCATCCGCTGCGGGACCAGCGCAGCAACCCATGCACTCCACGCCGGACCGGCGCCGATGGCGGATCCCCAGTACATCGCGAAGCCAATGACAAGGAGCCATGTTGGTATCGATCCGTTGACGGCACCCACGATGAGTGGGACGAAGCTCGCGCACTGTGTTGCCGCCGTGAGGATCACCCATCGTTTGGGCGATCCGACCCAGTCGACGCCCCATGGTCCGACCAACTGCATCGTGGCGCCGAGCAGGTAGGGGATCGTGAACGCAAGGCCCGCAGCGACCTCGCCCATCCCGATCGCGAGCGCGAACGGAATGAAGTACGCCTCGGCCACGCCGACCATGAACGAGTACGCCGCGCCATCGGCAGTCGAGTTGCAGAGATCACGGCGCAACAGGCGCGACCGGGTCATGCTCGCATGTGTACCGCATCGCACGCACGGTGGCGTGCGAACCCGTTACGGAGGCGATCCGCCGCCGAATCCATTGCCGCCGGCCGATCCGGTCACAGTGGCGGGGGTGAAGCCGCGCAGCTGTGAGAACGACATCGGCACCGACATGGAGACATAACGACCACCGCCGCCTTGCCCCAAACCGGCTTGGTACGGATTTCTCGGTGGAGGGAGGAACGAATAGCCGCCCAGTGCGCGATGGACATAATCAGGCGCGCGCACAACGAGGCAATCCTGCGTGTAGTCGATGAACGCCCAGTCGGCCGCCCACGCCTCGGGCTCCACGGTCAACTTGATGAGTTCAATGAGGTTCCGTGCGAGCGTCTCGCGCTCGGTTCGTTCGGGACTCGCACCAGCTGGACCGAACAGACTTCCGCCGCCGCCGCCACCGCCACCGGAACCGCCACCACCTCCGCCAAACCCGCCGCCGCCGCCCATCCCGCCGCCACCTCCGGCGCCGCCGCCACCGCCACCACCACCAGAGTTCGATCCGTGATTGAGCGCCGCATCGAGATTGAAGTTCGGCGCGGTATTGACGTATGGGGTCTCGTAAAGCAGGTCGTCGATTGGATAGAGCTTGGTGCGCCGCGCCGCGGGTCGGGAGAGATTCTCCTTCGTCCCGACCTCAAGGAATCCGCGCCGGAGTTGCCAGGTGCATTCGCCCTCGGCGGAGAGTTCCTCGAGGATTCCCTCGAGCGCGGTCAGGGCGTTCACGCGCGGGAACTTCATTGTGATCGGAGTTTCCGGGTCCATCCCGCTGAGGTTCTTGTCGGAGCGCCACCGCGCCATCATCTGGAATCCGACGGCCTTCTGGATGTAGTCGATCGCCTCCTTGGCGGGGGTCTCGTCGAAGTCGATCGAGATCTCGGCGTTCAGAAGCGCCCAGAGAATCGCTCCCTCGTCTGAGAGGAGTTCGCCCTGCTCGGGAGCGGAGACACCAGACTGCGGGGCTGGTGCAGGGGACTTCGGAGCTGGAGACTTTGGGGCTGGAACTTTCGCTGTGGGAATCGGCGCCGGAGGCGGCGAAGCGGGCTTCTTCGCGGGAGCCGACTGCGCGAGCGAGGCAGACGCAATGACCACCGACACGACAACGCCTGCAACGCGGGCAAGGCACGGGCGAAGGTGTGGTTGAAGTTCCGTCATGGTGCGTCGGGTCGCGAGGGCGCGCGCCCCTCAGAACTCTCTACGGATGGTAGCGCGCTGTTGATGCGATCAAGTGCATCGGCGGTCTCGCTCAGGCACAGGAGCGCCATTGCATTGCCCGCCACCGCAACTGTGCTGTCCCACGGAGCCGTGCGCAGGGCGCCCAGCGCTCTCCTGGGGTCCGGGCAGAGGTAACACGCGACTTCGTCGTAGGCGAGCTGGTCAAGGAATCGAAGGAGCGCAATCTGCATCGCGCGCGCCCGGAACTGTTCGCCCACGGGGGTGAACGAGGGGTCGGCGAGCATGAGCGCGAGCGCGTGGCCCGGGCGCGCCGATTGGCCGCTCGCGCCCCGACCACCGGCACCGGAGAGTGAGAACGCGCCGACGAGGTCGGGCAACACGGCGGGCCCATCTCCTGACATGCCCAGTTGGGCGCGGGCGAGTGCCATGCGCACGGTCCGCGCCAACGCGGCATGCGAATCGGTCGGGTCGCCGAGTTCGCGATCCGCAATGATGAGCCAGTCGAGTACACCCAGGAGCCGCGCGCGATCGGGCGCGTCCCACGCCGCATCGACCATCGCGCGAAGTTCTGCGCGTGGGACGACGCCGTGGCCGGTGCGCTCGAGCATTGCCATCGCGGCAAGCGTCGATGCCGTTTCGAGCGCGTCACCACCCTTGCGCTGGGCATCGTGGGCAAGGAGCCCGATCACATTGCGGGCGAGGGTGCCGCCAGCACTGGGCTCGTCGATCGTTGCGCCGAGCGTGGCGTGTGCGAGCACGATGAATGCCCGCGCCCGCGCATCGGCAAGCGGGTCGGCCTCGGTGTCGATGGTGCGGCCGAGCGCCGCGAGAATGGCGACGGCCGTGCGGCGGGCGCCTGCGCGCGAGGTCTCTGAAATGCCTAGAACTTGGGAAAAACGAGCGAGTGCGTACGCCGCGAGCGCCTGTTCGGCGGGCGGTGCGGCGATGGGATTGTCGCGGGCCTCAGAGGGTTCGTAGTCGCCACGAAGTCCGAGGGCCTCCATGTCGTTGGCCGCTGGGATCATCGACCGCTCGAACCACTGCGCGATCGCTGTCGCCGTGGCGCGTGCGAGGGCGGGGGACTCTGCGGCGGTCGGCATGCGACGAAGGCGCGCACCGCGGTGGACGAGGACGGGTCCCGCGTCGGGGGTTGGTTGGACAATTCGCGTTGCCGAGAACTGTGCGAGCGCGACCCGCTCGCTTGCGGGGATCTCTGCAAACTCCCGTGCGGGCAGGCCATGCTGCATCACGAGGGAGAGAAATGTCTGTTCGGGTGCGCCCGCTGCGTCGAGGGCTTGCAACACCGCCGGATGCGCAAGCATCCACGCATTGCCGCGGCGCACGGCTGCGCCCTCGAGCGCGGGGTCAATCTCGGTTCCAGCTTGGGAGTAGTCGCTGCCCACGGCAGGTACGGGCGCCTCGCCGAGCTCAATCTCAACTGTGAGTTGACGCCACGAGGGCTCTCTCGCCACGCGCGCCGCGGCAATCGCTTGTTCTGTCGCCACTCGGATTGGGTTGTCCACGCCGTGCGCCTGTCCGACGCCAATGACCTTTCCTTCGCGGCGCAGAAGGACGACAGCGGACCATCCGGTGGAGGGCTCCTGGCCCGACCACTTTGGGTCAACGGCGCCCGAATCAACGCACTTTCTCACAACCTGCCAGATGTCGTAGGTCCTTGCGGACGAAGGGTCCTGGGCCGCCGCGATTTCATTTGGATGTGCAAAAACCGACAAAAATGCCGACAGCGCGGTCGACAACGGGCGAACTCGGTTCATTGTGGAATGGTACGGGGTCGGTCTCTGACGGGACCGAGTTCCGCCTGTGTCGGTTCAATCGAAGAACGAAGTGTTGAGATGTTCATACACCGAGTCATCCCTTACGAGATCACCACAAAGCGGCTGGCGCTGCTGACTGTCTTGTCATTTATCGCCATCCTCTGAAACACCGACGCCAAGCCACACGAATTTCTGTTTGAACGCCATTTCGGCACGAGCACCCCCTCAAGGGGCGGCGGGCGGTTGGGGAGACACGTCCGAGCACGCGAGTGCAGGATGTGCCGAAAAGCGCGACGGCCTGCGGATTTCCGCAGGCCGTCGTTGCTTTTGTAGGTCGCGTGCGCGAGCACGCTTTCGCGATCAATCGAACTTGATCTTGTCGGTGCCCATGGCGCCGTGATCGTCCATGCCGCCCTTGGTCGGCTTCGACCGCTTTGGCAAGGTGAACGCATCGTCTTCGCTCGGAGGTGCGTCGGCCGCTCCGGTTGCTGCGCCGCCACCCCATTGCGCCCGCTTGAGACTCAGGCCGATCTTGCGATCGCTGGTGTCGACGCGGAGGATCTTGACATCGACCTCTTGGCCGGACTTCACCACATCCATCGGGTTCTCGACCTTCTGATCCGAGAGCTCCGAAATGTGCAGGAGTCCCTCGAGACCATCCTCGAGTTCAACAAAGACGCCGAAGTTGGTGATCTTCGTGACCTTGCCCTTGACGATCATGCCCGGCCGATACGCGCTCGGGATCGCTTCGACCCACGGATCTTCCGCGAGTTGCTTGAGGCCAAGTCCGACCCGCTGCTTCTCTTGGTCGACTTCGATGACCACGCACTTGACCTCGTCGCCCTTCTTGAGGACTTCGTTGGGATGCGCGATCTTCTTCGTCCACGACATGTCGGAGATGTGGAGCAGGCCGTCGATGCCCGCCTCGATCTCGATGAACGCGCCATAGTTGGCGAGGTTGCGGACCTTGCCCGTGATGACGGTGCCAAGCGGGTAGTGCTCGGCCACCAGGTCCCACGGGTTCACTTCGCACTGCTTGACTCCCAGAGAGATCTCCAGCTTGTCCTTGTTGAAATCGAGGACAACCACATCAATCTCTTGATCGACCTGCACGATCTCGCTCGGGTGGTTCACGCGGCGTGTCCAAGACATTTCGCTGACATGGACGAGCCCCTCGATGCCGTCCTCAAGCCGCACGAATCCGCCGTACGACATGAGGCTGACCACCTTGCCGCGCACGCGGGCACCCACCGGGTACTTGCGCTCGATCTCTTCCCACGGACTCGGTTCGCGCTGCTTGAGGCCGAGCGCGATCTTCTCCCGCTCGCGGTCGATATTGAGGACCTTCACCTCGATCTCTTGGCCGATCTTCACGATGTCGGAGGGGTGATTGACGCGTCCCCACGACTTGTCGGTGATGTGCAGAAGGCCGTCGATGCCG
>SXGT01621936.1_pt1 | contig 25877 bp, 21 predicted proteins | sample 3176221 | NCBI WGS metagenome assembly SXGT01 (sample SAMN11356862, study PRJNA531348) | freshwater metagenome | isolation source: freshwater sample F1-120 | place: China: Fuxian Lake, Yuxi | collected 2017-12-25
ATTAAACTAGAGCGGCTGAAAATGAGGACCAAGCTTCATCATTTTGCCCTAAAGTCCAAACTCTACCTCAATGCCCTCCGCTCCGCTTTCGCCACTTTACGGGCCCTCACCCCCGTACAGGGCTCCGCGTAAGGTGAGATGATAAGACAAAAGTGGATGTCTCACTGAAGGACTTTGTAAAATATAATATTATTATAGGATTTATTCATTATCTAAAGCTACAATTTGGGTTACTTTTAATCTCTTCCTTAGAATTTGCCAGGAATTATACCAGGGCACATGACAGAAAAGAGAAGATGCGGCTCACGCCACGAGACATTACTGATATGCAACAGCAAGAAGAAGAGATTGTAACGAATGATTATGTTTTTCGCCCCTCCTTACATATCAACAATGACTTGAGTACCTCTCCTGGGAAGGCTGCGATGTATCCCAAGGCAGCCTCGTTATGCCTGCCACTGCTCACTGACCCCAAAAATGGTATCAAAACGATGGGCAATGTTGGAGCACGAGTTGATATTATCTCAAGTTACTTAGCACAAAGAAATCCAAGTGTCAGTTTTGTATCGGTTGATTTTCAGTCGAACCTTGTAGAACTCAATTCCCTCTTACCGCAGAGCGATAATTGGTCTTTTATGAGTGGCTACGCACTGGATCTATTTGAGCAGGGCAAACTCCAGGGTGATCTTGTCCTCTTCTCCTCAACTTCAGTACTGTTTACCAATAAAGAACTGCGTCTATATTTCAACGCGTTATCAAAGTCTACAAAATATAGTATCCTCAATGAAGGATGGTGGCCTGCGGCAAAATCACCCACATTCTTTCGAGTAATAAAACCCGAAGAGATTGATCCCCACAATTCTTTGATTATATTAGGACCTTATGATAACTATCTCCATAATTACCCTGCAATCCTGAGTGAATACGGATTTGAGATCGTTTCGTCAGAAATTGGAGAAGTTCCAAACAGATTCTACTGGTGTTTACAAATTGTCGCCAAGAATCGTGCTATAGCCTGAAAAACATGGTGCACTTACGCTCATAGGCGCGGGGAGAATTGACCGCGAAGAAATCATTCTGCAGGGTGAAGTCCCCTCGCCGATCAATCCCCCCAGTGGTTGTCGCTTTCACCCGCGTTGCCCTATGGCCAAGCCCGAATGTTCCGTCGTGGAACCCGTGGCCAAAGAGATGACGCCAGGGCATATGGTGGCGTGCCATCTCTACTAAGCTCGACGCCAGTACTGCCCGTAGGCAATGCGGCACACGGTACTGGCGTCCCTCATACACAGGTGTGCCGATCCGACGCCAGGGTCAGGCCAGCGTAGGCACAAGCCCTGCATTAATGATGCGCTGATCGTGCGTGAGTAAGGTTGCGCCGAGCATCTGGGTGGTCGCCACGATAATCCGATCAGCGGGATCACGATGAAACCGGGGAGGCAAGGCCGCCACCGCTGCAGCAATAGCCGGAGAAATGCCGACGCGTTGGACCAAGGGAGGTGCGGTCGCGGCTTCCAGCTAGTCTCGCAAGGGCATATATAGGTTAATACGACCCAATGTGCACAGCGTCGCAATCTCCCACAGGCTGATTTCTGCCACCCACAGCGGATTCTCCGGGCTGACTTGCTCCATGAAGGTCGTCTGTGCCGCTGCAAGGCGGCTCTGAGCATCAATCCAATACAACAGCATATGGGTATCGAGCAGCCCCCTCATCCTGCGGGCTCTCCCTCTACTTCCCAGGCATCAGGCGATAAGACAGGTGCCACAAGATCCCCATGAATCGGTAAGGTGCCCCGCAGTGCCTCTTGGGGCAACTCACACGTTGTCGGGACAGATGGCGTAATTGTTTTCATATGTCCAGTCTCTATGACCAGTCATCTCTCCGTCAAGGAGGCTGTGAGGGGAGGTGATCCCATGTCCGGCGTATCGCCGAGGCGTTTGCCTCTGGGGAGTTGCGGCAGAAGGTCACGCAATTCAGCAGACCAGGACATGGCCAGACCAGGCAACATGGGCTGCATGACCGTGCCAGTCGCGCACGCCATGCCCTGCGACCGTAGCGGGAGCACGCCGACGCCCCGTCCCACGTGACCGCAGTACTTGGCGGACTGCCGCTGGCACGGTATCATAAGCACAGTGCTCTGGCCGATGTGGTACGTACGCGTGGGCTACCCGATGTGCGGTGCCCGCAGGGGGAACGACCGTGGAAACACAACGTCTCGATCTGTCCATTGGCGGCATGCATTGTGCTGGATGCGTGGGCCGCGTCGAAAAAACCCTGCACGACCTGCCCGGTGTGATCGAGGTGCAGGTCAACCTGGCCACCGAGACCGCCACGCTGCACTACGAGCCCGCCAACCTGAGCCTGCCGCACGTGGTCAAAGCCGTACAGGACAGCGGTTATCAGGTGCGCCTGGAGCATACGATCATCCCCATCCAGGGCATGCACTGTGCGGGCTGCGTCGGGACGATCGAACGCGCCCTGCGCCGTGTGTCCGGTGTGACCGAGGCGCAGGTGAATCTGGCCACCGAGCAAGCCACAGTGACCTACGCGGCCAGCCAGGTGGAGCTGCGGGCGCTGTACCAGGCCATTACCCAGGCGGGCTATCAGACGCTGGCGACGCCCGCGGACGACGCCCTGCCGCTGGAGCAGAGTCTCGACCAGGCCAAGGCACGTGAACTGTCGGCGCTGCAACGGCGTTTGTGGGTCAGTCTGGGGCTGAGCCTGCCTGTGGTGGTAGGGTCCATGGGCAGCATGCTCTTCGCGATGCCGGCCTGGTTAGCGCATCCGCTGTTCCTGTTCCTGCTGGCCACGCCGGTGCAGTTTTGGGTCGGCTGGCCATTTTATCAGGGCTTGTGGTCCACGCTCAGACACCGCACTGCCGACATGAACACGTTGATCGCCCTCGGCACCTCGGCGGCCTATGGGTATAGCGTCGGCGTCACCTTCCTGCCGGGGCTGTTCACCGTGGGACATGACCTGCATCCGCATGTGTACTATGAAACCTCGGTGGTGATCATTACCTTGATCCTCCTCGGGCGTCTCCTGGAAGCGCGGGCGCGTGGGCAGACCTCCACGGCCATCCGCGCCCTCATGCAGCTGCGGCCCAACACCGCCCGCCTGCTGCGCAACGGCATCCCGGAAGATGTGCCGGTCGCAGCGGTGCAGACCGGTGACCTCGTGCTGGTGCGTCCAGGGGAGCAGGTGCCAGTCGATGGCCGCATTGTCGAAGGGCACTCGACGCTGGATGAATCCATGCTCACAGGTGAGAGTCTGCCCGTTGAAAAAGCCACGGGCGCTGAAGTGTTTGGGGCCACGCTCAATAAGACCGGCAGTTTTACCTTACTGGCCACCGGCGTGGGCAGCCAGACCGTGCTGGCGCAGATTATCCGCCTGGTGCACGAGGCGCAGGGCTCCAAAGCGCCTATCCAACGCCTGGCCGATTATGTGGCGAGTATCTTTGTGCCAGCGGTGCTGGGCATGGCGGCGTTGACGTTTGTCCTCTGGGCCTGGTTCGGCCCCGCGCCCGCCTTCCCCTTTGCCCTGCTCAATGCCGTAGCGGTGCTAATCATCGCCTGCCCCTGTGCCCTGGGTCTGGCTACCCCGACAGCGATTATGGTCGGCACCGGCCGAGGCGCCGCTCTCGGGGTGTTGTTCAAGAACGCCCCGAGTCTGGAGACGGCGCACACCTTACAGACCATTGTGCTCGATAAAACCGGCACCCTCACGCAGGGCAAGCCGATGGTGACCGACATCGTCACCCAAGCGGGCTTTGACGAAGCGGAGGTGCTGCGTCTGGCGGCCTCGGCGGAACGTGGCTCCGAGCACTCGCTCGGCGAGGCCATCGTAGAAGCGGCGCGGGCGCGCGGCTTAGTGCTGGAAGAGAGTCACGACTTTGAGGCCCTGCCCGGTCACGGTATTCGCACCACGGTGGGCACCTCGCCAGTGCTGGTGGGCAATACCTTGTGCATGCAGGAAGCCGGTGTGGGGCTCGGCAATCTGCCACAGACCGCTGAGCGCCTGGCGAGCGCCGGTAAAACTCCCATCTACGTGGCCATCCACGGACGCAGCGCCGGGCTCATTGCCGTGGCCGACACCCTGAAACCGCACGCCAAAGAGACGGTGGCAACGTTGCAGGCCATGGGCTTAGAGGTGCTGATGCTCACCGGCGATCATCAGCGCACCGCCACGGCGATCGGGCAGCGCCTGGGCATAACGCGGGTGCTGGCCGAAGTGCTCCCCGAGGCCAAGGCAGAGCACATTCGGCAACTTCAGGCGGAGGGTAAACGCGTCGCGATGGTGGGTGACGGCTTCAACGATGCCCCGGCCCTGGCGCAGGCCGATGTCGGCATTGCCATTGGTACCGGGACCGACGTGGCCATGCAGGCGGCCGACATCACGCTGATGAGCGGGGATGTGCGGGGTATTGCCACCGCCATGGCCCTGTCACGCCATACGATGCGTACCATTAAAATCAACCTGTTCTGGGCCTTCGTCTATAACATCGTCGGCATTCCCCTGGCGGCTGGCGTGTTCTATCCGGCCTTCGGGGTCTTGCTCAACCCCATGTTGGCCGCTGTGGCCATGGCGCTGAGCTCCGTGTCGGTGGTGACGAATTCGCTACGCCTGCGGCATATGAAGATCTAGAGGGAAAGGAGAGACGGTGGCCTTTACGATCTGGAGCAAGTCCTATGAGAGCCCGGCGTGGGTCTTTAGCGGCTTGCAAATTGACCAGGCAACACTCGCTGATCAAACGTTTGCCATGTATCACCTGGCACCCGGAGAGACCATTCAGCTACGCGATGCAGAGGGGTTCGTCGTGGATGAACGCCGCGATGCCTCACGACCACACGCCAAGCAGTAACACCTATAGCTGCCCTGGCAGCCCAGCCTGCGGTGCTCTGACCTTCCGCCCAGGTCAGACCGAGGGGAGGTGTGCGTCGTTGTACTCCAGCCACAGCCCTGGCCTGCTCTCCCAGGCCAGGGCTGTCTTGCTGAGCGCCCCAGGCATAGAACGCCAGCCTGGCCTGAGGCCGGCTCACGCCGCGCTCCCGTAGTGTGGCGCGGGCGTCTGTAAGCCTGGGCGAGTCGAGGCGGGTGAAGAGGTCCACGGCGCGCTGGGCATAGGGCCGAGCCGCGGCGGGCTGGCCCTGGCGTAGCAACGCCCGCGCCAGGCGGTGGCAGTTGGAGGTGATCAATTCCTGGCGAGGCGCGTGCACAGCTTGTCATAATTCACGCACCCCAGCATGGATCATCTTGCGCTTTCTTGCAGAAGGCCACCTCTCACGCCAGCGCCAGGCTCTGCGCCGTGGCGCTCACGAAGCGCTGCAGCCCATCTCGGTCGAGTGTCGGCTGCTGGCGTTCAGAATGGCTCGACACCATAAAGCGCGCCGTGTGGCAGGGCAAGCCACGGCCCGGCACCCCTGCGGGAGACTGCGACCACGCCTGACATGCAGACGGTCTCGCCGCTCTTATGGGTTGACAGCAGCAGAGCTGCCAGGCTACAACGCCCGGGCGATCTCTGAAGCAGCGCCTTGCCCCACGCGATCATCCAAGGTTGTGCCCTCGCCTGGTGCCAACGCGCCGCGTGCCCCTTTCTCGTAACGGGGAGCCCATCATGATGGACTACAGCCAGTACCAGCACCTGCTCTTCACACGCCATGACCACGGCATTTTACTGATCACGATTAATCGCCCCGAGGTCTACAATGCCACCAATGCGCGCCTGCACTGGGAGCTGTCGCATGTGTGGTTGGACATTGCCGAGGACACGGCGACGCGGGTCGTGGTCATTACCGGTGCCGGACCGGCGTTTTCCGCCGGGGGGGATCTCGACACGATTGCGGCATTCCAGGGGAACATCCAGGGCATCGCCGGCACCATGAAAGAAGCCGCCGACCTGGTCTACAACATCGCCAATCTGGCCAAGCCCGTCATCTCGGCCATTAACGGCGTCGCGGTCGGAGCCGGTCTGGCCGTGGCTCTGATGGCGGACATTAGCATCATGTCCGCCTCGGCGCGCATTACCGATGGACACGTGCGTCTCGGCGTTGGCGCCGGCGACCATGCGGCCATCCTTTGGCCGCTGTTGTGCGGGATGGCCAAGGCGAAGTATTATCTGCTGACGGCCGATTTCTTGGATGGCACCGAGGCGGAGCGCATCGGGCTGGTGAGTCTGTGCGTGCCGCAGGAACAGGTCATGCCGAAAGCCATGGAAGTCGCCACCAAGCTGGCCACGGGTCCGCAACTGGCCATACGCTGGACCAAGCGGGCGCTGAACCACTGGCTACGCCAGGCCGGGCCGATCTTTGAGCATTCCCTGGCCCTGGAGATGCTAGGCTTTTTTACCGACGATGTCACCGAAGGCTTGCAGGCCTTGCAAGAGAAACGCCCACCGGTCTTTCCCTCGGCCCACGAGCCCACGCCGTAAGGGGAGTGTATGCCGCTGAAAACGCACCACACCGCCGTGGTCGCCATGCCGCCGCCGGAGGTGTGGGAACCGATCCAGGCCATCCGGCGCCAGCACGATCGCAACGTGCGGCGTTGGATGCCGCACGTGACGCTCCTCTATCCGTTTGCGCCCTATGAGCAGTTCGATGCCGTCTTGCCCACGTTGATCGACGTTGGGCAACAGCTCGCACCGTTTGCGGTGACGCTGGCCACCTTCCATGCCTTTACCCACACCCGCGGGCAGTCCACCATCTGGCTGGCACCTGAGCCCCGTGACGCCTTCGTGGCCTTACACGCCACGCTGCACGCCGCCTTGCCGGCTTATGCGGAGCAAGCACGCTTTGCCGCCGGCTTTACGCCGCATCTGAGCGTCGCCCAGACGCTTGGGCAGGCGCGACACGCCCTGCTGGAGACCCTCCAAGCCACCTGGCAGCCGGTGCAGTTTACCCTGGCATCCTGTATGCTGATTTGGCGCGAGGCGGAGGCCCCTTTTCGCATTTTCCGGGAAATCCCCCTGGGGAACGCGGCACACTAGCGGGGCGCCCATCCGCCCGCACGGCCTCCGGGGTTGCTCTGGCGCGGGATCATGCGCCATAATCATGGCGTCAAGCTGTGCAGGCTCCGTAATGTTGCGGCGCGCTTGGTGGTGCTCCACAGGAGAAAGCCCATGGTGTCTGGCGCTCGTCTGATGTGGCTGATCGTGCTCCTGGGGCTCACCCCCGCCTCGGCAGAAATGTATAAATGGGTGGATCGCCACGGGAAGGTGCATCTGTCCGATACCGTTGAGGGTATTCCTGACGGGTCTCGCGGTCGCGTCGAAGAGCGTACCAGCATCCCACCATTGCCCAGTAGGCCCCTCTCCACACGTACACCCCCTGCCGGTGTGCGCTCCGCCACCCCACTGAGCTATACCGTGCCACTGTACCGCGATGGCAATACTATGCTGGTGGAGGCAGTCATTGATGGGAAGGTGTTGACACGCCTCCTGGTGGATACGGGCGCGGAGTTTACCGTCCTGTCCACGGCAGCAGCACGCCGCCTCAGGTTGGATGTGAGCCAGGCAGCAGTGATTCCCCTCCGCTCGGCGAGTGGAGTCTTCTTTGCTGCGATGCTCAAAGTGCCATTGATTGCGGTGGGTGAAGCCACGGCGACGGATGTGGATGTGATCGTGTATGATGCGACGCCTGGACTGGATGGGTTACTGGGGATGTCGTTTCTGGACAATTTTCAGGTCACGATCAGCGCCAGTACTGAGCGCTTGGTCCTCACCTCGCTGGCCCAGGACGCGACGGTAGCATTGTATGACGGTCGTCCGAAAGACTGGTGGCTACGGAAATTCCGCTTCTATCGCACCCAGCTTGACAGCCTGCAACAGCATCTCGCCGGGCGCTCTCTGGCAGAATTGGAACGCACGTTGCGCTATTTCCGCACCGAACTGGGGGCCCTCGACCGCCAAGCCGTGCAGGCCGGGGTGCCACGTGACTGGCGTCATTGACGGCTGCCAGTCTAATACATACTCGTCACGCGCACGACTTCTTCCACGGTGGTGAGTCCCAGAAGCAGTTTCTGCAAGGCACTCTCACGGAGCAGCTTCATGCCCGCCTGGCGCGCTGCCTGCTGCAGAGCCGCCGGGGCCGCCTGCTCATGGATCAAGGCCCGTATGGCCGTATCCACCGGCATGATCTCGTACACCCCCATCCGCCCCAGATAGCCCGTCATGCGGCAGTGCACACACCCGGCGCCTCGTTTGAACGTGATCCCGGCGTGGACGGGGAGGCCAAGCGCCGCCCAGACGTCGGGACCGGGGGTATAGACTTCGGGGCAGCGTGGACAAATTTTGCGTACCAAGCGCTGGGCCACCACGCCAATGAGCGTCGATTCGATGAGATAGGGTTCGACGCCCATATCAATGAGCCGGGCAATGGAGGACGGCGCATCGTTAGTATGCAACGTGCTGAGCACGAGATGGCCGGTGAGGGCCGCATGGATGGCATGCTCGGCGGTCTCGTAGTCACGGATTTCCCCGACCATGATAATATCTGGATCCTGACGTAAAATGGTGCGCAAGGCGTTGGCGAACGTCACCCCAATCGTGGGCTGGACCGCGACCTGATTAAATTGCTCATGCACCATTTCGATGGGATCTTCAATCGTCGTGACGTTGACCTCAGAGGTCGCCAGGCGTTCTAAAGTCGAGTAGAGCGTCGTGGTTTTGCCGCTGCCGGTGGGACCGGTAATCAAGATGATGCCGTGGGTGCGGGTAATAAAGGAGAGATACTGTTGATATTCCTGATCGTTAAACCCCAGCTGCTGGAGATCTTGCAATAAGACGTCGGGGTCGAAAATACGCATGACGATTTTTTCATCAAACGCTACGGGCATGGTAGAGATGCGCATTTCAATCTGCTTGCCGCGATATTCTGCCTTGATCCGACCATCCTGGGGGCGACGCTTTTCGGCGATGTCGAGACGCGCCAGGGTCTTAATGCGCGACACGAATGCCGGGTGCACCACGCGGGGCATGCGGTGGATTTCCGTGAGCACACCGTCAATACGCAGGCGGATCATACTCTGCGTGCGTTTGGGTTCGATATGAATGTCGCTGGCCCGTTGATCAAAGGCGTAATTGAACAAAAAATCGACGGCATTGACAATGTGACGGTCGTTGGGCTGGATATCCTGGACCGAGCGCACCTTCGTATACTGTTCGAGATTGCGGAGGTCACTATTTTGCGTATCGAGATGGCGGCGTTCAGCGGCATTGACGGACATCTTAAAGCCATAAAACTCGGTGATGGCCTTGAGAATGTCACTTTTGGGACTGACGACCGTCTTAATCTCCATGCCCGTGAGCTTACTAATGTGGTCCAGCGTCTCCAACTCCCACGGATCTGCGGTGGCGACGGTCAGGACATTGCGCTCGACGCTGAGGGGCATCACGCCATAGCGCGCCGCAAAGGCCCGTGGCAGCACGGACGTGACGATCTCGGTATCCAACTTCAGCGGGTCGATTTTGTAAAACGGGAGCCCCCAATGGTCGGCCAGAATGCGCATGATCACCTCTTCGGTGAGCACGTCACCAGAGCCGTTGGGCAGCTTGAGATGGAGGGCGCTCAGCACCTCCACCATGGTTGGCGTGCCCTGGGACGCCTGCGGCTGGCCTTTCTGAGGACGGGGTGTGAGTGGACGGACAGGGCTTTTCTCGTCTTGCAGAGTCAGATGATGCATCTGTTCCAGACTGAGCAGACCTTTTTTGTAGAGCACTTCACACACGTGCTCGCGTTCCAGATATTTGGACATAACGCGTTGCTCCTCCGCCAACGTTGGCACGTAAGCACCCAGCCACAGTACGGGAGTGTGACGCAAGGGTAACACGAGCGCCATGACATGGCGAATCAATCTCCGATGTGGTCATCAGTGGAGACGGCATGCAAGGATACCCTATTTTTCTCATCGGACTCGAAGCGAGACACTGCGTGGTCATTGGCGGCAATGCGGAAGCCGAGCGCAAGGTGGCCGGGTTGTTAGAATGCCAGGCGGCCGTCACGGTGATCAGCGCCGATGTGACAGCGCATGTACGCTGTTGGGCCGACGATGGCAGGATTGCCTGGGTGCCACGCCCCTACCAAGCCGGGGATCTGCACGGGGCCTATCTGGTCATTGTCACGGACGGGTCGCCGCCCGTACGGGCCACGATCTTCCAGGAAGCCGAGACCGAACAGGTACTGCTCAATACGCTAGACGACACGGCCCATTGCCATTTCATTGCTGGGTCTGTCGTCCGCCAGGGGGCCCTGACCATTGCCATCTCGACCAATGGCTGTGCCCCAGCCTTAGCCGTACGCCTACGCCAGCAGTTTGAGGGCATGTTTGGGCCAGCCTATGCGACCTTTTTAGAATGGATGCACGCCGTACGTGAACCCATTGCCCAACAGTACCCCGAGCTGCCGGAACGCCGGGCGCTGTGGTATGCCCTCGTTGATTCAGACATTCTCACGCTCCTGACCCAGGGGCAGGAAGCACTGGCCCGCCAACGCCTCGAGACGTTGCTGGCGCTGCCGGTAGCCGACCTGATCGCCAGCGTCACCGAGCGTACGTGGGGGCGACAACCACCCCACGCATCGTAGGGATTGCTTTTCCCGCGAGCCTTTGGCATGATGGCTCACCCTCTTGGGGTACGCACAGCGGTGGAGACGATATAACCATGTTGTAGGAGGAGTAGGAATGCACAAAGTTATGTCTGCTATGGCTCTCGCAGGTCTTGGGCTCGCGGTGGTGCTCACATGCCCCCATGCTGCCTGGAGCTATGCGGCGTTCCAGCGGCTCCCGCACGTGAGTGATGGTGCCCCCTACTGCGCCGGTTGTCACTCTTCAGTGGATGCCGCCTATCAGGCGGAATTACCGGAGGCCGGCTCCCAAGCGCAGGTCTATACGACGAAACACTACAAAGCCCTGGAAGAAGGTACTGGCGCCTATAAACCCATCGAGCCTGAGCAGCGCAAAACCTTGCTCGAACAGGCCAAGAAAATTGACCAGAACGCCTCCGTGAAGCTCGAAGCGTCGGCTCAGACCGTGGCTCCCGGTGGCACGGTGACCGTGACGGTGACGACCAAAAGCGGTATCGGGCCGGTCGTGGGTGTCATGCTGGTCGATGAAGCGCGCCGCTACCAGGCGCGGCCTATTCAGGGCACTGGCTGGTTCATTGCCAATTCCCCTCAGATCGTCGGGACCGACGGGAAGCCGCAGAGCCAATGGCTGGATCGTCGGGTGAACAAGCAGCAGACCAACCTCAATTACGTTCTGGTGTATGATGTGGCTTCCGATCCGTCGAAAGATATGTATGCCACCTCGAAAGTGACGTATCTGCTCAAAGCCCCAGCCGCCCCAGGAGAATATCCGCTCACCGCGGCCTTTTTGTATGGCACGGCTGAGGCCAACGAACTGAAAAGCAGCAAATACGAAGATCCGCCGGGCGGTGGTAGCGCACCGTCAGGACGCATCCACTTCTCCAACACGCTGAAAGTCCGCGTGCAGTAATGGTCCCATAACGCCAGGAGGTGTGGGATGCGTAGACGACGACGCTGGTTGCCTCTCCTCCTGGTGGGTGTTCTCGGCGGTAGTGTGGTAGCGTTTGGTGGTAGCATGGTGGTGACCGATTATCTTGAGCAGCGCAATACGTTTTGTATCTCCTGTCATCTGCACGAACAAAAATTTGCCGACTTTCATCCGGTGGCTGGGACACAGGTCACGCTGGCCGCTGCCCATAATTTGCCGAATGACAAGAACGTCAAATGTATTGATTGCCACATCGGCGCCACGATGACCGACAAACTCATCGTGAAATATCTGGCCGCACGTGATACTGTGACCTATCTGTTTGGCACCTTCGAGGAGCCGCAGCATCTGCGTTTTGCCCTGGGGAGCCGCACCTGCCTCAAGTGCCATACCAGTGGTGGCCAGAACACGGCTCAGGACAATGCATTCCACAATGCACCGCATCACACCAAGATGCCACCCCTGTGCTATGACTGCCACACGGTGCATCCCCCCTCAAGTGTCGAGACCCGCTTTTTACGGGAGCGCACCGTCAGGCCACTGTGTGACCAGTGCCATAAAGAGATGGAACAATAGGAGGAACGCGCTATGCTGCGCATCGGTGCCGTGGCTTATGCCCCCTATGTCGTGACGATTTTTGAGGGCCTGAAGCGTCATTTTCATCAGGAAGGGCTGCCGCTTGATTGGGTGTTATATTCCAATTACGATGCCCTGGTGACGGCCTTTGTCGGTGGGGAAGTCGATCTGGCCTGGAATGGTCCGCTGGCCTATGTCAAAATCCGGCGGGCCCTGACGGAGCCCTGCCGTGTGGTGGCGATGCGCGACATTGATGTGGGCTTTACCACGCAATTCATTACGCAGCGTGACTCCGCCATCCAGCACATTGCCGACCTGCGGGACAAACGCTTTGCGTTTGGGCGTCGTGCTTCCGTGCAGGCGGGCCTGCTGGCCTATCATTACCTGCAAGAGGCCGGCTTGCGGCCGAACGAGGATCTGTTCTCCAGCTTTCATGAAGAGCGGGAAGCGACCGACCAGGGTGACGAGGCCATGGTGATCGACCTGGTGGCGACTGGCGTCTATGACGCCGGGGCCGTGAGTGGCAATACGCTGGCCACCATGCGGGCGCAGGGGCGCTTGCCCGAGGACCGCCTGCGGGTCTTCTGGCAGAGTCCGGGCTATAGTCACTGCTGCTTCACCGCCCAGCGCCGTATCGACGACGCCACGGCGCAGCGTATTACCGCGGCCTTCCTCTCCATGCGCTACGACAACCCAGAGCATCGTCCCGTGCTAGAGATGGAGCACTGCACCGCCTTCGTGCCTGGCACCACCGCAGGGTTTGACACTCTGGAAAAGGCCGCAGAAGCGGAAGGTCTGCTTGGCTAAACGCGCGCGCCATGTGGGATACTAGCGCCTGGGTGGCGGCGTATGGCCTGTGGGGTCTGGCCAGCGCGGCCTTCCTGGCGGCAACGCTGGTGCCGCTGTCATCCGAGATCGCCGTGGTCGTGGCCTTGCAGCTCGGGCTCCCGTCCCTAGACGTCGTGCTGTGGGCCTCAGCAGGTAATTGTCTCGGCGCCATGACGAACTACTGGCTGGGCTTACTCTGTACCGAGCGGGCGCGGGCGCGCCTCGCACAGTCACGCTGGGGGCGCCACGCCTGGACGTGGGCCGAGCGCTACGGTGGCTGGAGTTTAAGTACCTCCTGGCTGCCCTGGATCGGCGACCCCATGATGCTGCTCAGTGGCCTGCTGCGCTTTCCTCTCGGCTATGTGCTGCTGTTGGGCCTCGGGACACGTGTCGGGCGCTATTGCTTACTGGTTGGACTGGTCGGGCGCTAAGAGCCTATCCTAGTAAGGGCGACCGAGGCCAGTCGCCCCTAACGACGCGGATGGGGTATCGGGCTTGCAAGCAGGCCTGTGGATGGCCTACTGACGATAGGCCATAAGGTGTTGATGAGTGCGTTTGCGGTTCCCAGGAGGATGAGCGTATGCAGCCTCGAGATCTCTACTATGATCTCGTCAAGAATGCCCTGCGTCAGGATGGCTGGCGTCTGACCTACACGCTGTTGCCGCTGAAAAAAGGCGCGGGCCCGGCCACGGGAGAATCGTGGACGACGCAGCTCCTTGGGGCAGAAAGGGATGAGCGGCGCATTGCCGTGGCGGTCAACAGTTTTATCGGACATTCTGAGCCAGACGAACTGATGGAAGCGTTCCAACAACTGGCACTTTCCCTGCCACGGGTGTACGACGCGGCCCCCGGCCATGTGTTGTATTTGGCGGTACGTCAGGCCACCTATCATGCCTGCTTCACCGGCCCCGAGGGGGCGCATTTGCTGGCCAGCCAGCCCCTGTCGCTGCTCGTGTTTGATCCACGCGCAGGTGCCATTGTGCAGTGGCGCTCCGGCGAGGCCTATGTACATGGGTAGCCGAGGGGCGAAAGGAATGGACCATGGCCGCGATCTTGGGTCTCTCGGCGTTTTACCATGATAGTGCCGCCTGTGTGATTGGTGATGGGACGATTCTCGCTGCCGCCCAGGAAGAGCGTTTCACCCGCCAAAAGCATGATCCGAGCTTCCCGGCGCAGGCAGTACAGTATTGCCTGCGCGAAGCCAACTGCACGGTGGCAGACCTGCGCTACATCGTCTTCTATGATAAACCGCTGGTGAAGTTTGAACGCCTGTTAGAAACGTATCTGTCGTTTGTCCCACGCGGTCGGCGTTCATTTACGGCGGCACTGCCGGTGTGGCTGAAAGATAAGCTGTTCCTGAAAGCCACCCTCCTCAACGAGTTTGCGTCCCTGGGGGGTGTCAAAAAAAAGGCGTTGCCGCCGATCTTATTCACCGAACATCATGAGGCGCACGCCGCCTCGGCCTTTTTCCCATCCCCCTTCCAGCAGGCTGCCGTCTTGTGTATGGACGGTGTAGGAGAATGGGCCACCACGTCGGCCTGGTTTGGCCAGGCAAATCAGATCACCCCCCTGTGGGATATTCCCTTCCCGCATTCGCTGGGGTTGTTGTACTCGGCCTTCACGTATTACACGGGATTTAAGGTCAATTCCGGCGAGTATAAGGTTATGGGGTTAGCCCCGTACGGTCAGCCGAAGTATGTGCAAACGATTTACGACCATTTGCTAGATCTGAAACCCGATGGCACCTTCCGCCTGAACATGGAGTATTTTAACTATTGCACCGGCCTGACGATGACCAATGCGCGCTTTCATGCGCTCTTTGGCGCCCCGCCCCGGCCTCCGGAATCCCTGTTGCGCCAAGAGGATATGGATCTGGCGCGCTCGATTCAGGAGGTGACGGAAGAAGTCATGTTGCGCCTGGCCCGGACCATGCACCGTGAGACTGGCGCTGACAATCTCTGCCTGGCCGGTGGGGTGGCACTCAACTGTGTGGGCAATGGCCGTATCCTGAGGGAAGGACCGTTCAAGCATCTGTGGATCCAGCCTGCGGCGGGCGATGCAGGGGGTGCTGTCGGCGCCGCCTTGGCCGCCTGGCATCAGCTCGACCAGCAGCCCAGAGTGCTGCGTGCGGACGGCAGCGATGGCATGCAGGGAGCCTTCCTTGGACCCGCCTTCAGCCATGCTGAGATTGAAGTATTCCTCAAGGCTGCCGACGCCCCCTATGTCCGGCTGAGCGATGCGGACTTAGTGGCGCGTGTGGCGGACGACCTCGCTGTCGGTAAAGTCATCGGCTGGTTTCAGGGACGCATGGAGTTTGGCCCGCGCTCTCTGGGGGGACGCAGCATCCTGGGCGATGCCCGTAGCCCACAGATGCAGGCGGTGATGAATCTCAAAATTAAATACCGCGAGTCCTTCAGGCCTTTTGCACCATCCGTGCTGCGTGAGCGGGTTGCCGAGTATTTTGCGCTGGATGCGGATAGTCCCTACATGTTGTTGGTGGCGCCGGTGGTGGAAGCACGGCGCACCGCCATGACGCAGGCACAGCACGCCTTATGGGGCATTGAGTTACTCAACGTGCCGCGCTCAGACATTCCGGCTGTGACGCATGTCGATTACTCGGCACGGATTCAAACGGTGCATGAGGCGACCAATCCGCCGTATTACCGCCTGTTAAAAGCCTTTGAAGCCAAAACGGGCTGTGGGGTGCTGGTCAATACGTCGTTCAATGTGCGCGGCGAACCGATTGTCTGTACGCCGGAGGAAGCGTATCGCTGTTTCATGCGCACGGGAATTGATACGCTGGTGCTGGGCAATTGTGTGCTCGACAAGCTCGATCAAAAGCCGTGGCTAGAAGCGACCGACTGGCAGCAGGAATTCGCCTTAGATTAACCGTTGGATAGCTTATATGCCTACAACAAAAACTCTACGCTCTTTTGGACTACTGATTGGTGCGATTTTGGTGTGCATCGGTCTCTGGCCGCTCCTCTGGCGAGCCCAGCCTCTACGGCTCTGGGCGCTGCTCCCCGGTGGCGCGCTGATCAGCCTGGCGCTGGTCTGGCCCAGCAGCCTGGCGCTGGTGTATCACTATTGGATGCAGCTTGGCGAGACCTTAGGGTGGATCAATAGCCACATCATTCTTGGGGTGGTGTTTTATCTGCTGTTTACGCCTATTGGGCTGTTTATGCGCCTGCGTGGACGTGATCCCATGCGACGAACGCTCGCCCCGGAGGCGGAAAGTTACCGTGTCGTACGCCAGCCCCGTGATGCTGGGCATATGCGGCATCAGTTTTAGCGTGAGGACAGAGGACGATGATAGAATTGCTCGGTGAGTTGTGGGCTTTTATGCGGGAGCGCAAGAAGTTCTGGCTGCTGCCCATTGTGCTGGTGCTACTTTTGTTTGGCTCCTTGTTAGTTTTCACCCAGGGGTCAGTCGTGGCGCCATTCATTTATACGCTGTTTTAACGCGGCTCTCCTTGCGTCCACCAGGCCTCTGCTCCCACGCTGCACACAAGTCGCAGAGGCCAGACGGTTCTGCCCTCATGACGCCTTAAAACTCCGGGGCGAGGCCCTGCAAGCGCGCTTTGACTTCCCCCACCAGCAGTAATGACCCTGTGACACAGACCACATCGGTGAACTGGGCCTGACTCCGGGCCTGCGCCAACGCCACCAAGGGATCAGGCTCGACCTGTACCGTGCGGCCATGCTGCTGGAACACCTCAGCCAGACGCTGGGGCTCGGCGGCCCGTGGACTGTTGAAGCGCGTCACCGTGACCTCGTGCACCACCGGGGCCAGGGTGGCAATGATCGCCGGGATGTTTTTATCGGTGGCAATCCCCAGCACCAGATGCACACGCTGGCCGGGCCACAGCTCGGTCAGCGCCTGGGTGAGCGCCGTGGCGGCTTCGACCGTGTGGGCGCCATCGAGCACCACCCAGGGGGCCCGACTTAACACTTCGAGCCGGCCCTCCCAGCGCACATGGGCCAAGCCCTGCCGCATCTGCGTTTCTGTGATGGCCCAACCCTGGCGTTGGAGTTGTTGTACCACGGTGAGCGCCACCGCGGCGTTGGCCACTTGATGACGTCCCAGCAACGGCAGAGTCAGGTCGTGCAGCGCTTGCCCAGCGCCGTCGTACTCCAGGCGACTGCCGTAGCAGGTAGCGAGCGTCGTCTGCCAGTGGAAATCGCGTCCGGCCAGGAGCAGGGTGGCCTCCTGTTCCTGACAACGGCGCTCGAAGACTTCGACCACCTCGGGGGCTTGCGCCGCACTGACGACACAACTGTGCGGTTTGATAATACCAGCTTTTTCCCCGGCAATAGCTGCCAGCGTGTCGCCTAACAGACGCGTGTGCTCCAGCCCGATGGGCGTCAGCACCACCACCTGGGGGGTGAGCACATTGGTGGTATCCAAGCGCCCGCCAAGGCCGACTTCCACGACGGCAATATCCACCTTCTGGCGCGCAAAATACACAAACGACAGGGCCGTGGTCAGCTCAAAAAAGGTACGCATGCGCCGGGCATGGGCCACCAGGGGTGTGCCATCCACCTGGGCTTGCAGCTCACCGACCAGCGCTGCAAAGGCCTCGCGGCTGATGGGCTGCCGGTCAATCTGCGTGCGTTCGCGGATGGTCACCAGATGGGGTGAGGTGGCGAAGCCCGTACGGAAGCCCGCGTGCGACAGGATCGCCGCCAGCATCGCGGCCGTGGAGCCTTTGCCTTTGGAGCCCGCAATGTGCACGCTGGGGAAGGCCTGATGTGGCGCACCGAGTGTCTGGAGAAACTCGGCAAAGGCCTGCACATTGAAATGCTCGGGCTGATACGCCACCGGCTGCTGCGACTCATAGTTGATGAACTGCGCCAGGTACGCCAGGGCTTCGTCATAGGTGGACACCGGGGGCATGGCGTTCAGCCCTCCAGCGCCGCGGCGGCGTGTAAACGGGTGTGGACAAAGGCGTGTTCGAGCGCACTGAGAAACCAGCCGACTCGTGGACCACGTGGTTGATCAAGCAAGGCAATATAAATCGCCTCAAAGAGGGCTTTGGCGGGCAGGGCCACTTCCTCAGCCAGGGCGTAGACCAGGGCGTGAATCGTATCGCCGTCCATGTCCGGCTGCAGACGTGTGGCCAGCAGCCCGAGGGCCTGACGCTGCGGGACCGAGAGGTCCGCCACCTGGGCCGGCAGCGTGGCGTGGAGGCGCAGCCGAATGTCCGCTGGGCTAAAATGTTGCAACCAGTATTGCGCATAGGCGATGCGGCTACGCAGGACGTCCTGGCCTGGCACCGGCAGGTGATGCCGTTGCAGGATGGTGCAGAGCTTGTCGGTGTCCCCCTCGGTAATCTGCACCAGATTGACGAGATGCTTGAACGGTACTCCTAGGGGCGGCATGCCTTCCAGGCGGGCGAGTTCCGCGGCCCGTTGGTCGCGTGTGCGGGCCGACACGTCGTCGTACTCGTCCACGAGGTTGAGCAGCGGCAGGCCAGGATCAAAGGAGATGCTGCGCATGGGCTTGACGCGGAAGATCATGTAGCGCACCACCTCCGGCGGAATGGTCTGCGCCAAGTTGAAGATGCTCACCAGATTGCCCTTACTGGAGGACATATCGCCTTGGCCCTTCAGGGCGATCCACTCATAGGGCACCGGATACGGCGGCTCGCCGCCAAACACGTCCCGCACAATGCGCTTCCCCGTATCGTAGGAGCCGCCACGTGAGGCATGGTCCTTGCCAAAAGGCTCCACGGTGACGCCTAACGCCTGCCAACGTGCTGGCCAATCGACGCGCCAGGTGAGCTTCCCCGCCTGCGACACCGGGGCCGTGGCGCTGTGGCCACAGGCACAGGTGTACGAGACGGTTTTCGCCGTGGCGTCGAACCCGGTAACCCGCGTGCCCGCCAGGCGTCCACAGGCGGCGCACAGGGCGTTGAAGGGGGACCAATCGTCTTTTTCGATCTTGCCAGTCTCTTCGTGCAGAATGCGTTTGATGGTCTCCGTGTGTTGCAAGGCTTGGAGAATTTGCCCGTCGAGTTTACCGGTGCGATAGGTCTCATGCGCCAACAACACTTCCAACTGCACCCCGAGGGTTTGCATGGCTGCGAGGAACGGCGCCAGAAAATGTTCGGCATAGCTGGCGTGGTCGCCACACGGGCACGGCACGTCACACAGGGGCTTGCCCACGTGCTCGTGATAGACCGCCGGATTGAGGAAGGTATACACGCGGCGCAGTGGGTCCATGGTATCTGCCACATAGTTGAGACGGCAGTCGGCGCCCTGATCGCGCAGGGCGCGGTACACGCCTTCGGCGGTTAACACCTCGCGCAAGTGGCCAACATGGTAGTCACCAGACGGCGTAATGCCGGTGCTAATCAGGTGCTGCGTGCGCAACGGGAGCAGTTCCTGGGCCACGGCGTCGGCCCAGTGTAGGGGGAGTGTGTCACTCATAACGGTGTCCTTTTCTCCAGCGAGCGTGTCCCCGCGTGGCTCATGGCGCGACGTGGGCAATGTACATGAGGGCCGGTCGTCTTGCAGCGGTGTGCGTGCCCCAAGCATAGCCGATTTCGCGAGCGGCGGCTAAGGCCCTTTGGGCTTGGGATGCAGCGCCGGTGGCGAGAGCCCCAGGGTGTGGTCGAGAGCCGGACGCTTCAGCTCTTTGCGGTAGGCGGTCAGCGGCACCACGGCGGTGCGTGATGGCCCCAGGCGCAGGAGCGCATAGGTATCGCCATGGGGTGACGCATTATAGAAGTGCTGCTGCGGCTGGTAGACGAGCCACTCGTTGTCCGGTAACAGCACGAAGCGCACGCGCATCACCCCTGTCGCCGTATCCCAAAGCCCTATGGTGTTGTCCCAACTGCCCGAAGCGAGTAGGGTGCCGTCGGGGTGAAAGGCCACGGAGCTGGCGCGGGCCGTATGGCCCTGGAGCGTGCGGGGGGGCGCCTGCCGTTCCAGGCTGGAGAGCTGCAGCGTCGTATCCTCGCTGGCCGAGGCCAGCAGGCTGCCATCGAGACTGAGCGCCACCGCGGTCACGCCCGCGAGGTGACGATGCGACGGCTGGGGAGGCGTCAGCGCCTCAATCGTCCACAGGCGTAGGGCGTGATCCTGGCCAGCGGAGACGAGGCGGCGGCCATCGGCACTGAGGGCCACGCCGGTCAGCGGCACCGTATGGCCCAACAGGGTATTGACCACCTGCCCCTGGGGGATGCTCCACAGTTTGATAGCCGTATCGTGGCTCACCGAGGCCAGCGTCGTGCCATCGCGCTGCAAGGCCAGGGCCGTCACTGCACGCGTATGCGCACGCAAGGTCTGCGTTGGCGTGCCTGTGGGGAGCGTCCACAGCTTGACCGTCATATCGGCACTGGCCGAGGCCAAGAGGGGCGCCTGGGGGTGAAAGGCCAGCGCCGTGACGGCGTCCTGATGCCCGCTCAGCGTCTGGAGCAGCGCCCCACTCTTGACTGCCCACACTTTCACCGTGGTGTCTTGGCCACCGGAGGCCAGCAGGGTGCTGTCGGCACTGAACGCCACCGCCGTTGCCCACGTGGGGTGCCCCGGCAGGGTATGCTGCAAGGCCCCCGGCTCCACGGCCCAGAGTTTCACGGCCCCATCGGCGCTCGCCGATGCCAGGGTTTTGCCATCCGGACTGAGCGCCACCGCCGTCACCATGGCGGGCGCTCCCAGCAGGGTATGCTGCACGGCCCCATCCTCCACGCCCCACCAGCGCAGGGTGGTGTCGTGACTGGCAGCAACCACACGTTGGGTGTCGTGACTAAACACCACGCCACTGACCTCTGCCGTGTTCGTGGTCCACACACGGACCAACGCCCAGTCCTGTACCCCCCAGAGACGGACCGTTTTGTCACGGCTGCCAGAGGTCAGGTACAGGCCATTGCGACTAAACGCCAGGGCCGTGACCTGGGCCGTATGGCCACTCAGCACACGAATAACTTGATAGCCTGGTAACGTCCACAAGCGCACGCTGTTATCTTGCCCAGCGGCGGCGAGGAGGAGGCCGTTGGGACTCAGGGCAATGGCGGTCACCGCGGCGACATTGCCCGTGAGAATTTTCACGGTCTCGCCACGAGACACGGCCCACAGGCGGATGGTCTTATCGGTACTTCCAGAGATGAGGCTGCTGCTGTCCGCCGTGAACGCCACCGCCGTCACAGTACTGGTATGACCGCGCAACGTATGGGCCAGCTCACCCTGCGGCATACGCCAGAGCCGGATGGTTTTGTCGACGCTGGCCGACGCCAACCAGGCTCCATCAGGACTCCATGCCACCGCCGTGACACCCGCCGTGTGTCCCCCAAGGCTCTTGACCATCTCGCCCTGCGGCATGGCCCAGAGTTTGACCGTGGTATCCGTGCTCGCCGAGACCAGGAACGCGCCATCCGGGCTGCTCGCCACCTGGGTGACGTCGGCCAGATGGGCCTGCACGGTATGCAGGAGCGTTGCATCGGCACAGCTCCAGAGCTTGATCGCGCCGTCCTGGCCACCTGAGATCAGCAGCGTGCCGTCTGCACTCACCGTCACGGCGGTGACCCCACCTGCATGACCAAGTTGTAAGACGATTGCAGCCTCTGGAGCCGCGGCAATCGCCTCGACCTCGCAGCACCAGACGGCCCAGAAGGTGAGGAAGAGCAAGCGGTGCGAGGTCATACGACGGGCTCCATGGCGCTCTAGGGGTCTACGACCGCGGCTTGATAGACGGTTGGGGTGCCTGCAGCGCTTCGAGGATGTTGGCGCGTTTCAAGTCTTTACGATACTGCTGTAGGGGATACACCGGGCGCACTTGCGTCCCAAAACGCAGCGCGGCATAGACGTCCCCATTGGGCGAAGCGTTGTACACGCGCTTCTGCGGGTGGTAGGCCAGCCATTCAGTATTGGGTAACAGCGCGAGCCGCAGTTGTAAGGCGCCTGCGGCCACATCCCAGGTGCCCAGGGTATTGTCCCAACTACCTGACACGAGGGTCGTGTCATCTGGGCTAAAGGCGAGGGCCGTGACACGCGAGAGGTGGCCATCCAGCGTCTGCACGAAGGCGCCGCTCTCCAGGCCCCAAATGTGGATGACGCGGTGGTCACTCGCCAGGGCCAGCCGTGTGCCATCCCGACTAAAAACCAGCGCCCCAATCCAGGGCGTGTGCGCTTGGAAAACGTGCAGCACCTCACCAGACACCACGTCCGACAACCGGACCACCCCATCGACACTGGCCGAGGCCAGCATGGTGCCCTCTGGATTGAAGGCCAGGGCACTCACCAGCGCGGCATGGCCCGTGAAGGCGCGCAGCACTGCGCCCGTCTCCGTATGCCAATAGTGCACGGTGCCAGCCGTATCTGCCACCGCGAGCCGCACACCATCAGGCGCAAACGCCGCCACGCTCACCGTAGGGAACGGCCCGGCGAGGGTGCGCACGACCTCACCCGTGCTGGTGGCCCACACTTTGACCGAGCCATCCATGAGCAGCGCCGTCAGCGTGCTGCCGTCGGCCTGAAACGCCAGCCCGATCACCCATAGGCCCAGGCCATTGAGCGTCCAGAGGCGTTTCCCGCTGGGGAGATTCCACAGCTTCACCGTGCCATCCGCGCTGGCTGAGGCCCACAGCGTGCCCTCTTTGTGCAGGGCGAGGGCGGTGACTTCCGAGCTGTGGCTCTGGTGCGTGCGGAGCAGTTCACCGCGTGGCATGGCCCACAGCTGCACGGCGCCCTCAGCCGTGGCGGACAGGAGCAGGTGGCCATCTGGACTCAACGCCAGGTGCGTAATGGCCGACATCTGGCCCGGCAGCGTCTGCGCCAAGGCTCCTCGCGGCACGGGCCAGAGCTTGACCGTGGTATCGGCACTGGCCGAGGCCAGCCAGGGGCCCTGGGGATGCCAGGCCAAACCCCGCGCCCAGGAGGTATGGCCGTGCAACGTCCGGGTCAGTACACGCTCCGGCATGCTCCAGAGTTTCACGGTCCCGTCCTCACTGCTGGAGGCCAGGGTTTTGCCATCCACGCTGAACACCACCGACGTCACAGGGGCGGTATGGCCACTCAGCAGGTGCACCGGCTCGCGCCCCTGCACAGCCCAGAGCTTTATGGTATTATCAGTGCTTCCAGAGGCCAGCGTTTTGCCGTCTGGACTAAACGCCACAGTCGTGGTCTCCGCGGCATGGGCCGGCAGCGTGCGTACTAACGTGCCCTCTGGCATCTGCCACAGGCGCACCTTCCCGTCCTCGCCTGCCGAGGCCAGCAGGCTGCCATTGGGGTGGAACGCGACGGCCATGACCCAGGAGGCATGGCCCGTCAACGTCAAGAGCAATGTGCCATCGTGGACAGCCCACAGGCGTACCGTCCCATCCACACCGGCTGAGGCGAGGCGGGTACCGTTTGGGTGAAACGCTACCGCGGTGACTTCCGCCGTATGCCCTTGCAAGACGTGCCCCGGCAGCCCTATGGACCCCTCGATGGCCCACAGGCGGACGGTTTTGTCGGTACTGGCCGAGGCCAACAGGTGCCCCTGGGGGTGAAACGCCACCGCGGTGACGGCCCCTTCGTGCCCCGTGAGGCTGCAGGTCACGGCCCCGGTGTCACGTGTCCACAGGCGGACCATTTTGTCGGTACTAGCCGAGGCCAGCAGCGTTCCAGCGGGATGGAACGCCACCGCGGTGACCGGGGCGTTCTCGTGCGGCAGCGTCCGCGTAAGGCTCTCGGCCTGGACACCCCAGAGCTTCACCGTGCGATCGGCCCCCCCGGAGACCAGGGTGTGACCGAGAGGATGGAAGGCGAGGCTGAGTACCCAGGAACGATGTCCATGGAGTGTGGCGCTGAGGCTGCCCTGGGCACTGTTCCACAGCCGGACGGTCTCATCGGCCCCTGCGGAGGCGAGGAGTCCGCCCTGTGGGCTAAAGGCCACGGCCAGCACCGCAGCGGTATGCGCGCTGAAGGTTTTGACGCTTTTCCCGCTCTCCAGGGCCCACAGGCGGAGAGTTTTGTCGGCGCTGGCCGAGGCCAGGAGTCCGCCGTGCGGATGCCACGCCAGCGCCGTCACATCTGCCGTATGCCCCAGCAGGATACGCAGCGGCTTCTCCACCACATCAAGCCCTTGGACGGTCGGAGTCTGCAGGGCTGGCTTCGCTTTGCGCCGCTTGACAGGGGGTGGGGCTTTCCCGGATGTGCGCAGTGTCCAGAGCTTAATACTCTTGTCGGCGCTGGCTGAGGCCACGACGTGTCCCTGCGGATGAAAGGCCACCGCAGTCACCCAGGCCGTGTGTGCCACGACGCTCCGCACCTCCCGGCGCTGGGCGATGGCCCATAGTTTGATCGTCTTATCGGCACTGCCCGTCACCAGCCAGTGGCCGTCTGGACTAAAGGCCATGGCCGTCGCTGGGGCTGTGTGTCCTTGTAAAGTGAACGCCAGCTCCCCAGAGGGTATCGCCCACAGGTGGATGCTGCCGGCGCTACCGGCGGAGGCCAGGAGTGTGCCATGTGGGCTAAAGGCTAATGCTGCCCCTGTGGCGCTCGAAGCGCTCAACGTGCGCAGCATCTCACGGCTGTGGGCCGCCCACAGTTTCACAGTGCCATCGGCACTGCCCGAGGCGAGCATCTGGCCATCGGGGCTTACCGCCACTGCGGTAACCCAGGCGGTATGGCCAGTTTGTAGCACAATCTCGCTCGGCAGGTCGACCACGACCTCCTTCACCGGCGGACGCTTCTTCGCCTTGGCGCGCTTGGCCTCAGCCGGATGGGGTAGTAACCACACGCAACACAGCAGGGCTACCACTAGTAGTTTCTGGACATACACGCCGTATCCTTTCGTCGGCTCGTGCCCGCCGGTCGCATCAACCGGCGTCGGCCAAGAGCGCTTCTCCCAAGAGAGGCCCCATAATAGACATTATCGGGAATAGAAGATGGGCTCATGCAGGAGCTTTCTCGGCCACGCTGCCCCCTCCTGGGATCTGGAACCTCCCCCCAGCGGGGGGAGGCAGGAGGGGGGACACGACGATGGGTGAGGAGACGGGGAACTCCTGGCCGCCCTGTGCCCCCCTCCCAACCTCCCCCCGCTGGGGGGAGGAGTGTCGGCAAGCCTCACGTTTCTTATGCCCGATAATGTCTAATGGGCAGCGCGGGCCTGGTCCAAGCGCTGTGGGGCTCCTGGGCCCCCTGTGTGGGCTCCTGGGTATGGTGTGGCCATGCCTGACGGGTTTGCGCTTAACATCATGTGGCAAAGAGTGTAAGCTGATTGTAGGCAATACGCACATTGTACACCTCGTATGATCCATGGGCTATGATGTCATCTCCACCATCTGAGACGTCTCAACTGCCAATGGCACTGACCCCCGACTTACTCCTGGCGCTGCGCCCCAACACGGGGCCGATGATCGTCGATATTGCCGCCCGGCTGGCGACGTGGGCGGGCCGTCCGCTGTCGGCACTCCTCGGGCAGCCTTGCGAGACGACCTTGCACGAGGTACTGCCAGATTTGCCGCTGGTGGTGGCGGCGTTTCTGCGCTCGGGCCAACCCGCGCAGGCCTCCCCACTCACGCGGGTGGATCGCGATGGGGGCCAGCATACCGTCACGGCCCACCTCACGCTCCGACCTGGGGCGGCTCAACAGCCGAACCGCCTCGTGAGTATCCGGCTGGACGAACGCCCACAGCATGCTGAAACTCTCACCACACCACACACGCCAGCTGCAGGGACACGCGAGCTGTTGGGGCAGGCGCCGGCCTTTAGGCGCCTGCTGCATAAGATCCAGCTCTATGGCCCAACAGAGGCTCCTGTGCTGATTACCGGCGAGACCGGTACCGGGAAGGAGCTGGTCGCCCGGGCGCTGCATGCCTGCAGCACACGGGCGCAGCAGCCATTTGTGGCGGTCAACTGCGCCGCGCTGTCGGAAGAACTCCTGGAATCTGAACTCTTTGGCCATGAAAAAGGGGCCTTTACCAATGCGATCCGTACCCATCGCGGCCGTTTTGAGCGGGCGCATGGCGGCACGCTGTTTCTCGACGAG
>SXGT01810645.1_pt1 | contig 25873 bp, 17 predicted proteins | sample 3176221 | NCBI WGS metagenome assembly SXGT01 (sample SAMN11356862, study PRJNA531348) | freshwater metagenome | isolation source: freshwater sample F1-120 | place: China: Fuxian Lake, Yuxi | collected 2017-12-25
CCTCTCCCAAAGGGAGAGGGAGAAGAACAGCCAATTCCCACATGTCTGCCTTCACGCATCATCTTTTCGTCTGCTGCAATCAACGTGCTCCCGGCCACACGCGCGGGTGTTGCGATCAGGAAGGGTCGGAAGCGTTGCGGAATGCCTTCAAGGCTGAAGTCAAGACGCGCGGGCTGGGGCCGCTCGTGCGAGCCAACACATCCGGTTGTCTGGACCAGTGCGAACACGGCCCGTGTGTCGTGATTTACCCGAAGGGGATTTTCTACGGGCACGTCAAAATCGAAGATGTTCCTCGTATCGTTGAAGAAACGGTCTTGCACAATCGGGTTTTGGACGATTTGCTTATCAGCCCCGAATGCCTCAACAACCGAGATTGCGAGCACATTCGCTCGCGGCAAGCGACTTGAACCGTCCCGCCTCGCTTCCTCCAACCGATCCCGCCAGGAGAAGACCGATGGGTTGCTCACACACGAATCACGGGTCGCATCCCGTGTTGTCTCGCCGAGCCGCATTGCAAGCCGGCTCATTGGGCCTGATGGGATTGGGGTTGGCCGACGTGTTGCGGATGCGAGGCATCGCGGCGGGACCGCAAGTGGTGACGCCGGTGAAGTCCGTGCTGTTCGTGTTTCTGACCGGCGGGCTGTCGCATCAAGACAGTTGGGATTTGAAGCCAGATGCTCCCGCCGAAGTGCGCGGCGAGTTCAATCCGATCCCGACCCGCACGCCAGGCCTCTTCGTTTGCGAGCACTTGCCGAAGCTAGCTCAACTCTCCGAGCAGTACGCATTGATCCGCTCGATCAGCACGGACAGCAGCGGGCACGGCGAAGCGTGTCACGCGCTGTTGGCCGGCCGGCTCGATATTCCGCCCGGGTTCAACATCAACGTCGTCCCCAGTCCGCTCGAATGGCCGTCGATCCCGTCGCAGGTCATGCACGCGACGAGGCCGCGCAACAACGTCCCGGCGGCGGTCGTGCTGCCTCAACCCAGCGTCAACGAAGCGAACAGCGTCCGTCCCGGCCAGTACGCGGGGCGACTTGGCTCGAAGTGGGAGTCTTGGCACATCGACATTGCCGCTCCGTGCGCGCTCGGCAATGGCGCGTGTCCGCATTGCTTCCGATTTGACACCGAGGATTATCAACACGGTTCGCCGACAATCTTTGACACGCCGATGCTGACGTTGCCCGAAGGCGGATCGCTGCGACTGAACGATCGTGTTGGTTTGCTTGCCGAGATCGAGCGTCAACAACGCAATCTTGAAAAGACGTCGGATGCCGACCGCATCGACCGGCAGCGACAACAGGCGCTGTCGGTGCTCGCGGAACCGAAGACACGCTCCGCGTTTGATGTCGAGCAGGCTGATCCCGCGATCCTCGCCAAGTACGGCAAGAACAAGTTCGGGCTGTCGCTGCTGATGGCTCGGCGATTGATCGAGGCGGGAGTCGGTCTCGTACAAGTGAACCTCGGCAAGAATTCATCGTGGGACACGCATCGCCGGAACTTCTTGAATCTGCGCGACAACTTGCTGCCGTACTACGATCAATCGGTCTCCGCACTGTTGGAAGATCTCGATGCCACCGGACTGTTGAAGACGACTCTCGTGATCGTCATGGGCGAATTTGGACGGACACCGAAGATCAACAAAGACGCTGGACGCGATCACTGGAATCCCGCGAACTCGGCCTTGTTCGCCGGAGCGGGCGTGCGCGGCGGACATGTCATCGGTGCGACCGACAAGCTGGCGGCGTATCCGATTGCCGACAAAATGACGCCGGAAAACGTCGCGGCGACGATCTACAACACGCTGGGCATTCCGCGCAACGCCGACTGGCACGACATCGACGGTCGGCCGTTTGAGCTGTACCGCGCCGAACCGATCTTTGATCTTCTGTAGCCCAGGCCCTTGTGGCCTGGATGACTCGAACCAGTCTGAAAACCCAGCAATAGCGAATCACCCAAGCCACAAGGGCTTGGGCTACCGCCGACATTTCGTGCCTACTCGGCCTTTTTGGCTTCCACCAAAATGCCGCCGAGCTTCAGGAAGCGATGCACTCGCGAGAACCACAACTGCCGGTTCCAGGCGAGGCCGGTTTGATCGCAGGCGTGCTTGAGTTCGTCGCGATTAAACGTGCGGCAACGCCACATGCGACCGTTCAGAAATCCGGTGTAGGTATCTTCGGTCGCGGCCAGCAACAGACTTCCTCCAGGTTTCAGCACGCGATGTAACTCCGCGAGGCCGGGAAGTGGATCGGGCAGGTATTCCAAAACGTAGCCGCAGGTGACGCAGTCGAACGAGTTGTCGGCGAACGGCAGATGTGTCAGATCAGCGGCGATGTACCAGGGCCGGGTCTCGCCTTGGGCTTGCCGCGACTTCATCGACTGCCTCGCGCGGCGGAGCATCTGCGGCGAGAGGTCACACGCGACGATTTGCACTTCCGGATGCGTGTGCTTGAGCAAGTGTCCGAGGATTTGGCCGGCTCCGGACCCGACATCCAGGATCGACTGAAACCGGCCGAGATCAAAGTTCTGTTTCCGCAACATGCGGCCGATGAGCGGCTGATGCAACGAGACCAAACTGGCGATCATCAGCATCGCCCCAGCCGGGCCGTCGTACAGCCGTCGCACTTTGCTGCGGTACTGCTGCAACGGCAGGCGTTGGAAGCCGCGAAACTCAAACAGTCGGCGGAAGGCACGCTTGTGCAATGCCGGGCGGCTGATGCGAGGTGGCTCAAGTGGTGTCATGTCAAAAGGTGTACTGTCTCAATGAGCCGGAACGCGAGCGTCCGGTTGAGGATTTCGTTGAACGATTGACCCGGACGCTAGCGCGTTCCGGCTCATTCACTGAGGACGACCTTGTCAAACAGTCTTGCGGCCCAGCATTCGATCGAGCGAGTCGCTCGTCTGATAAAGCAAGGCCTCGGGGAAATGCTGGTACGGGTGAAAATATTCAAACGTCAGATAGCCACGATAGCCGGTCTTGTCGAAGGCATCGAGCACCACGGGCCAGTTCGTCGTGCCATCCAGCAGCGGGCGGAACGTCTCCAGCGACGTGTCGGTCCCCTTCTTCGTGAACTCCTTGAGATGCACGTTCTTGATGCGGCTGCCGAGGATGTTGATCCAATGCTCCGGGAACTGAAACATCATGATGTTGCCGGTGTCGAAGTGGACGCGGACGTACTCGGATTTGAACGAGTCGACGAAGTCGATCATTTCTCCCGGCGTCATCAGGTAGCCGTTGAAGAAGATGTTCTCGATGTTGAGATGGACCTTGAGCTTCTCGGCGGTGGGCCGCAACTTCGCGATCGCCTCGCGGGCACGTTTGTCGCAGACGTCGTTTTGCACTGGCTCGTGATCGGTTCGCCACGGGATGTGGACCGCTCCGGGGACGACCAGAAGATTCTCCGTACCGAGATCGTGCGCTGCCTGAGCCATCAGTCCGGCGAGTTCCATTCCGCGCGCCCGCTTCTCGACATCGTTGCTGACGAGCGGGTACGGCCAGAACAGGAACGAACACAAGCCGCTGATCGCGATGCCGATCTTGTCGGCCATCGCGCGAATCTTTTGGAAATCCTTCGTCCCCGACTTGGGCGAGAGGTCGCTGTCGAGGTCATAGTTCAACTCGATGCCGTCGAATCCGGCATCCTTCGCGGTCTTCAAACACTTTTCGAGCGACCACAGATTCGGATACGGAAACGCCCAGAGGTTGATCGACTTCTTCATGTCGTATTTCTTCGCGGCAACCGGCTTCGCCTGAGCGGCGACCGTGTCGGCGAGCGCCACTTCGCCACGCGGTTCGAACGCTGCGGCGAGTGACGAACCGAAGGCGAAGGCTCCGCCCGCAACGGCACTCGACAGGGCGGCTCGGCGAGAGACGGCGACTTGATCGGCGGAACCGTGGTCATCGCGAAGTGGTGGAGTCATGTGGATTCCTTTCGTAACTCGGCAGACTGGAGATCGACGTCGATTACCATGACAATCCGCCTCCAACTTTGCCATCGTTCGCCCACCTTAACCTCCTGCGAAAGGCTGCCATGACGACTCCCGCCTTCATCTTCGACGTGCATCTCGATCTCAGCATGAATGCCCTGGAATGGAATCGTGATCTGCGTTGGTCGCAGGAAAAGATTCGCCGCTGGGAACAGCACATGAAGGACAAAGTGGACCGCGGCAACACGACGGTCTGCTTTCCGGAGATGCGTCGCGGAAATATCGGGCTGTGCGTGGCGACGCAGATCGGTCGGTTCTCGCCGTACTTTCACCGGTTGCCGGGTTGGAGTTCTCCGGAGCAAGCGTGGGCACAGACTCAGGGCCAGCTTGCGTGGTATCGAGCGATGGAAGAGGCGGGCGAACTCGTGCAGATTCGAACGAAGGCGCAGCTCGACGCGCATCTCGATCTGTGGTTGAACTCGCCGTCTTGCGACGACGGCACGCCGTATGTTGTTGAGTCGAAGAAGAAGCAAACGCACCGGCCGATCGGCTACATCCTCAGCCTGGAAGGTGCCGACTCGATCATCACCCTCAAGCATCTCGAACGAAGCTACAACGACGGCCTGCGAGCACTCGGCCCCGCCCACTACGGGCCGGGACGCTACGCCTTCGGAACCGACACCGATGAGCCGCTTTCGCCGCAGGGGAAGGAGTTGCTCAAAGAGATGCAGCGGCTGGGGATCATTCTCGACGTCACACATCTGTGCGACTCGGCCTTTTGGGATGCGATGGATTGCTACGACGGGCCGCTGTGGGCCAGTCATCAAAATTGCCGCACTCTGGCTCCGTGGAATCGGCAGTTCGCCGACGACCAAATCAAAGCAGTCATCGAGCGCGGCGGAGTGCTCGGCATGGCGTTCGATGCGATCATGATGGTTCCCGGTTGGATGCACCTCCGCAGCAAGCCAGCGGACTTCCAGTTGAAGATCGAACGCATCTGCGAGCACGTCGATCACATCTGTCAGATGGCCGGCAACGCCAAGCACGTCGGCATCGGTACGGACCTCGACGGCGGCTATGGCAACGAACAAACGCCGATGGACATGAACTCGATCGCCGATCTGCAATCGCTGCCCGGTCTGCTGAAATCGCGCGGATACACGCCAGACGACATCGACGGCATCATGCACCGCAACTTTGTGGATTTCTTGCGGCGGACGTGGAAATAGGCCGCTAGGCGACGTGGCGGTGTGGCGGCGTGGCCGACGCGTCTCGCGTCGGTCGGATGCGAGACGCATCCGCCCCGCACTTGCGTCGTCGATTAGTGACCTTCAGCAAAGCCGGCAGCATCAGCACGTCGCCGACCAAGGCGGCAAGCATCAGGGCGATCATCACCCAGCCGAAGCGAGCGGTTGGGGCGAAGTGGCTGAGCGTCAGTCCGAACATGCCTGCGGTCGCTGTCAGAGTGGATTGAATAAAAGGGATGCTGGATTCGAGCAAGGCGTGCCGGGCTGCGAACTCCGCAGGGCACGAAAACTCAAGAGCCTTCGAGATCGGAATCTTGGACGAGTCGTCCACAGGAATTTCCTGCTCGAGCTGCGCCACCAGTTCCGCTTCGGCACGTTGTTGGTGGAAACGGAAACGGGACATGAAGTGAAACGTCCCATCGACGGACATTCCCAACGCGATGCTGCCAGAGAGCATGATCGCGATGTCGATGGGCATCCCCAGCCAGGCCATGCCGCCGTAGACCCAGACGAGCGGTGCGACGTTCGGGACCATCGTCAAGAGTCCGCGCCAGACGGACCTCAAGAAGATCATCATCGCGACGGTAATCAGTCCCAACGCCATGAAGACGCTCTGCGAGAAACTGTTGAAAATCTCTTGCTTGGCCGAATCCACCAGTGCCGAAAGTCCCGTCAGCATCACCGGTTCTCCGTGAAGTTGCTCGGTGAGTTCGTCGATCACTTGGCCTCGTGTTTTGCCTCGAGGGACGCGGACTCGGACCGACACTCGCCACAACTCCTGGCCGTGCGAAGTGAATTCATCTTCGGTACGTCGGCTTTCCGCCCGCTTGAGCAGCAGGCCGAGCTTGACGGGATCGGTTGGCAATTCCTTCGGGAAGAAGCGTGTCAGCGAGAGAGTTTGATCGACATTGGGATGTTGATGGATGCGTTCTTCAATGCGGCGGACCATCGCCAGCTTTTCCACGAACGGCCGCGAGTCGGTTCCGCAGTTGATGACCGCTTCGATGGAGTCTGTCGTGGCAAGTTCGTTCGTGACTCGCAAGAAGTCCTGCTTCACTTTGGACTTCGACGGCAGGAACTCCGCGACGTTCATGTCGGAGGTCAAATACGGGAGGCCAACTCCCGCCACAACCGTCAGCAGCAACGTCGCGAAAACGATCTTCCGGCTGCGTGAGACAACGGCATTGGCCAGCCAGAGTCCTTGTCGGGCATTGCCAGGAGTTCGTCGAGGAAGAGTCGGGCAGACCACGAGCAACGCGGGGGTCAAACCCAATCCGCAGATCATCGACATCATCGAGCTGATGACCGAGGCGTACGAGAAATTCCGAATTGGCATCAGGTCGCTGACGGACAATGCGAGTTCGCCAAGACATGTCGTCAAGGTGGCGATGCAGGTCGGCCACCAAGCCAACTGCAACGCGCGTGCGATGGGATGCGCCGCTCCCTCCTCGACCGCTTCTTGAAAGTAGTAGAGGTAATGCACACAGACGGCCATCGTCAGGACCATCGTCAGGATCGGGATCGCCGACAGGACGAAGTTCATTTCAAATCCGACGACATCCAGCAGCACGTTCGTCGCGTTAATCGTCCACACGGTGACGGCGTAGACCAAACCGGTCAGCCGCCACTCACGAATCAGCAGGTACAGCAGGCTTAGGCAAATCGTGAGCGTGATGACGAAGTAAATCGAGTTCGCCTTCTTGCCGCCAAGTCGATCCAGTTCGGCCGAGAACAACGGAGCGCCGACCAACATCGAGCGTTCTTGATCGAGATCGCAGTACTTCAAAACGTCGCGAATGTCCGCCACCGTTTGTGAACGGTTCTTCGCACCGGCGTCTGACAACGTCACGGCAACTCCGATGAGCGGACCGCTCCGGGCGACCAGCAGTCCTTTCAATCGCTCTTCGATCTGGTCGTTGGGAACTTCCAGGTCGCGCATGATCGCACGCAATCGATCTGGCGAAGCGGCTCGGCGAACGCTTGGCAAGCGTTCCAACCGACCGCACAACGACTCGATGAGAGCTGCATCAGGAGCATCTTGATGCGACTGATCAAACGCGATGAGCAAGAACTCTTCCGCTCCAAAGAGGCGTTTGAACTGCTCGAACTTCTGCCGAGCCGGAGTTGTCTCCGGCATCCAGGTCTCGGTGTCGTTGTTGGTTTTGACTCCCAGTGACCATGCCACCAACGGCAACTGCGTCAACAACACGAACGCCACCAAGTGCTTGCTGTAGCGTTCGTAGAAGTGATGAATCATGTTGCTCGTCGCCGTGGGAGTGGCACAAGTTGCTGGCGACCAAACGAACGTAGCGGCTTCGCTCCCGCGAGGCAGAGCATTTGATCTTGTGCATCCACTCGATGATCGAGCGTCTGTGATCATTGTTCCGCCTCGCAGGAGCGAGACGGCTACGTTCGCAGTATCCGTCGCCGGGGAGAACTGGCTGGCGTGTCTTGCGAATTCGGCCTACGTCCTATCGACCATTCCAAACGTGGTATTTGGCAGCACGGCAAGATTCGTCAGGACCCGAATTGCCGGACACTCGGTCACGACTGGCGAGGTTCGCCCCGCTTGGCTGACTGGCCACGAATTGACGGCACAAGTCGCACAACTCACGTCGCGACAGCACGCATAGAGGGTCGGGTTTTAACGGAATGAATCTCTTCAATCTCCCTGTCGATATCGCCTGCTGTTCGCGATCCGCCGACCACGACGGTCAGGGCGTGCGATCCAGAGGCTCAAGATGTCGAACTTGTTCCCGCTGCCGCTCGCACCGTTTGAAGAATACATGCTGCTCGACGACCGACCCGGTTACCGGATGACCTTTCTGGTCGAGCAAAGCTTTGAGGGTGAAATCGATCGTGCCGCCTTTGACGCCGGAGTCGCGGAGGCGTTGCAACGACATCCGTTGCTCCGAGCGAACGTGCGGCAGAGCTTCTTTCGACGCTGGAATTGGGTCGCGGCGCAGAATGTTCAACCGCTAGTCGATTGGGCGTCATACGACGAACCGGTGCAGGACAGCGAGGAACTCGGCATCGACCTTCGGCGGGAGATCGGTGTGCGATTTGTCGTTCGTGTCGGCAACGGACGATCCCGGCTGGTCACGCAACTTCATCATGCCTGCTGCGATGGCATGGGAGCCATTCAGTTTCTGTCGGACCTGTTTGTGAAGTACACACGCGTCGTTTCTCCGCATGCGAAGGTTCAGCCTGCGTTCCAACCCGCCGAAGGGCGGCATCTGAAGAATCGCGCCCGCTTGAACGTCTACTCGGACAAGTCGATGTCACGCTGGCGGCTGTTTCGCCGCGTCTTGGGATACGCTCGGCATTACTCCGCACATCCGCCGGTTGCGCTCGTCGGATCACGACTCATCGCGAAGTCGCAGACGCCGTTGGCCGCTCCAGGAACGTTGACTCGGACGCTGCCGCTTTCGGCACAACACGCCCTGCGGCGCGTGGCTCGTCGCTGGGACGTGACGGTCAACGAGCTGCTCGTGCGTGAGTTGATGCTGACGATTCGCGACTGGAATCAGCGTCACGGAAGCCTCCAAGACACCGACCACATTTCGATCCGTGTCCCCACCAACTTGCGGAACCTGGAGCACGACCAGTTACCAGCGGCCAATGTCGTGGGCTTCGTGGCCTTCCAACGCTCGGTCGCGGAGATGCATGAGCCGGAGCGGCTGCTGGAGTCGATCCAGCAGGAAAGTCAGTTCTACAAACGTTGGCGTTTCGGAGCCGCGTTCCTGGACGCGTTGAAGGTGCTGCACTGGATTCCCGGAGCACTTCGCCGCGTGGTCAATTCCGATCACAGTTTTGGATCAGCGATCTTCTCGTGCTTGGGAGATCCGTCGCTCGCGATCGCGGCGAACTTCCCGGTGAACGCAGACGGGAATCCGATCTTCGGCAATCTCGTCTTTGACGACATGAACACGGCACCGCCGATTCGGCCAATGACTCATGCCTCGTTCACGACCTGGCATTTCAGTAACAAGCTGCGACTGGGAGTTCGCTGCAATTCGGCGGTCTTCTCACAAGAGTCCGCTCAAGAGTTGCTGGACCTGTTCGCCGATCGCGTCGTCGCCCTGGCCTCCACCAGAATCGACGATCGCAGCGGTCAACGAGAGGCGGCGTAGCGATTTCTAGCGAACGTAGCCTCCTCGCTCCGCGAGGAGGAGCTATCGCCATCGGTTTTCAAGGAGCGAAGCAAGTAGGGTGGAACCAGCGGCGTTTCGCCGCGCCGGCCCACCATTTCGTCGTCAACGAGCGTGATGTTGATTCCAGTGCGGTGGGCCGGCGCTCGAAGCGAGCTGGTCCCACCCTACGAAACTCTCAGAAGTCTGCGACGAGCTTAGGCCGCTTGGCGTTCTGCGAGGATTGTCGGTCCATGCCAGTCGATGTGAGCCGGTCGTGTGAGTGCGGCAAGGTCAGAGCACTCGTACTCGCCGGTCGTCTCCGAGCGGTTCATCGATCGAGCCAAGAAGTCACGGCAAGGTTGATTGCGCGGACCCTCGACGCAGGGGATCAACAATCGCCGACCGCCGTCCGCTGAGACGGCTGACGCGAGTCCGTGCAGCACGGCGTCTTCAATGCCTCGGCCGAGTGCGCGGCAACTCATCAACAGCGTGTCGAGCACGAAGCCTGCCGATTGGTCTGAGCCGCGAGCGAGAATCGCGACTCCGACCAGGCCGTAATCGCCGAAGCGATCAGACGCTTCGACGACGTAAATCGTGTGCATGGGTGCGAGTGCTTGAACCTCTGCCAATGACCGCCGTTTGAGCGACGTGTTGAATTGGTTCGTCTTCTGCGTCAACTGTGAGACACGCGGCAGGTCCGCCTCTTTCGCGACACGCATCGAGACGCGCAATCGCAGCGATTGCAGGTACGAGCCGAGGTCGATCGTCGCTTCGAGCTGCTGCTGTCGTTTCTGTTCGGCGTGCATCATCTCGGCACGATTCTGGTCTTCGACGGTGAGCTGCGGAGCGTCGAATCGCCACAGCCGCGACAGCGTTTGGCAGTACCGCGTGGGATCGCTCGGCATCGGGACGACCGTCACGCCGGGAGCGTTCGCGGAGACCTCCGCGTGATTCGCCGGGTCGTCGTCGATGAACACGAACGAGTCGAGACCCAGGTTGAGTTCGGCCGCGAGTTCCTTGAGGTTCTGCGACTTCGGACTCCAATTGATGCGAGCGGCCGTGATGTCCTGTCGGCGGAGCACCATTTCCGGGTGCTCGTCGAAGACACGCCAGACATCGGCCTCGTCGTTGCGACTGACCAGCACCAACAGGCAGCCGCGTCGTTTCAGTTCGAGCACTTGCTTTTGAAACAACTGAAAGCTGCGTCCCGGATGATCGGGGCCGAGTTGAATTCCAGTCAGGCCGTCCTCTCCCAAGACGCCGCCCCACAAGATGCCGTCGGCATCCAACGCGAGTACTTTCGCCGGTGCGACTCGCTGTTGTCGCACTAGCCGAGCGATCGCGATCCCCAACTCTTGAAACACGCGCGGCGTGTACGGCGAGCGTGCGATGACCTCCAAGTCCGCTCGGCCAGCCGCCGCGACGCCGATCCGCTCCACAATCTCGCTGAAGTCGAGAACACGAAGTCCGTCGATCTGTGACAGTCGATCGCTCCAACGAGTTCGCAGAGCCTCGACCTGCTGCCGACTTGCAGAGCAGAACGATGACACCACGGGAGGCAATGTCGCGACGACCAATGTCCCCGGTGCGACCTTGGCGAAACTCGAAATCGCCGACAACAACGACTCGGCGGAGTCGGACCCTTCGGCGTCCGTTCCGCTCGACAACAAATCTTCGGGCCGAGCCAAGACCATGTTCAGGCCCGTCGTGTTTTGATGGAATTCGCTGCCAGGGGTCATCAAACACTGCTGCACTTGATTGAACCCCGCGAAGCGAAGTTCCACCGAAACTTCAAAGGCTCGGCTCCAAGTTTTGAGGGTGCTCGCCAGCGGCTCCGCCACGAACGTCGCCGCAACGACCACCGAGACTGGCTCGCGAGCAGTCGGTTCAGTTCGTGACGTCACCGACTCCCGGTTCGACAACGCGCGCGTGACTTGCTCGTGGTCCAGCAGCGGGAGCAACTCCGGATCCTCCGGGAGCGTGAAGCCGTGCGTCTCTGCAAGCGGGTTGTTTTGGGGGCCATCCGTTGTGTGTCCGAGTCCGGCGGCAGACTTGCTGGAGTGCAACAGGTTTCTCAAATCCGTCAGCGACTTCAATCGGAAGCAGGTTTCGGCCGGGACAACGATGCCGAAGCGATCGTGAAGTCCCGCTGCGATGGCGAGTTGTCCGAGCGAATCCCACGCCGAGCAGTCGTTCGCGTGGAAGTCGGAATGAATCTCCGCGATCGGCCAGTTGAGGGCGATCGCCAGCACTTGTCGCAGCGCCATTTCGTCGTCGCTGGTGTCGAGCATTCGCATCGGACACGCCTGCGCGTCCGCAGACTCAAACCGATGCCGCAGGAATCGCGCGGGGTTGCCGCCCCAAACTTCGCCCTCGCCAATGACGGTGAAGGCGGCGACGTAGCTCACCGGTTCGATCAGAGCATCGGCACCGATGCGAACTCCGGGATTGATGTGTGCGTGGCCGCCGATCACCGCGCGGGGGCCGATGACGATCGGAGCCGTTGCAAGAACTCGCGACCCATCACGCGTCGTCGTGACGGTGTGTGCGACGACCGAGCTTCCCGCTCCAACGATGACTCCTTCGCCGATGTCCGTCAGGTCAGGGTCGTAGACGGTTCCGAAAAGTACGCTGTCATGTCCGAGCGAAACTCGCGGAGCACACGCCAACAGCACGAGATGCCGCAAGCCTGGAACCACCAAGTACGCCTGAGCCAGGGGCAGCGACCAGACGACGCGCTCCCGCAAGTAGCTCGCGACCGCCAATTGAAATTGCAACCAGCCCGCGAACGTGTCCGAGGTTGACGCTCGGCGCGGTTTCTCAAAGCGGAACAACAAACGCCAGATTTGAATGTCGATCGCGCAGGCGATCAGAAACGTGTTGAGCCAGACGATGTACACGAGCGGTGAAATCGCCAACCAGCGCAACGGCGAACGATCCGTGAGGAGACCCCAAACATGGACCAGTCCGAACAGTACGCCGGCCAGAGTCGCTGTGGCGTACAGAAGTGTCAGCGAGAAAAAGCCCAGCGCCAGCGCTGCCAGCCCGACATCGGCGATCCAGAATTGAAGTCTGCGTTTCATCGGTCGCCTCACTACGCCGCTCGTCGAACGCCCGTCGAGACGGCGTCGAGAGAAGCGGGAACGGAAGTGCTTCGATCGCGGCGACCGTGCAAGTAGTGGCCAATGATCGTGTGTCGCACGAACGCGAAGTAACTCCCAAAGCCGAGCAGTACCGTGATGCCGAAGGCGACCAGCATCTTGAGTTCTGGCACCCAAGTCAGCGGTCGCAACGCGATGTGAGCCAGGCCGACAACCGGGAAGTGAATCAGAAACATCCAGTACGACGAATCGGCGAGGTATCGCAATCGCGGGCTGTCGGCTTGATGACGGATGACCGCTCCCATCAATCCGAAAATGGAAAACCATGCCGCTGACGTCACGCTCCAGGCGAAGGCGCAGCGAGTCCAGAGTCCGGCCGTTCCCGTGATGACCGGTTCGAGAGTCATCAGCGAAACTCCGATCGCCACCACCGCACCAATCAGGTGAGCGGTCGAATGCTGAATCGCTCCGACGAATGACTCGCGTGTTCGATAAGCCATCGCCCCCACGCTGAAGTACAAGCCGTAGTACAACAGCCGACCCGAATGCGGCAGGAAGGAATTATGAAACTCCGTCACCGGCGACGTGCTGCCCCACAACAACATCGCGGCAGGAGCCGTCAGAGCCAGTGGTGTCAGCCACGTTCCGGCTCGCCAAATTCGGCAGCTGTGTTCCGTGTCGGCCGCGCCCGGCCATTCCAGACGCAGGAAAAAATAGACGGCATTGAAGATCATCAAGTCGATCAGAAACCATAAATGCGCCGGATTAAAATAGTTCGCCTCCAGTTCTGGCTCGAACGGGATCAGCGGGTGCAGTGCTTCTTCCAGAGTGCAACGCCCTGCGATGATCCAGCCCAGCGACCACACGACGAACACCATGGGCAAAACGGTCCCAAGGCTGGCCACATAAGGGATCGCGAGCCGACGGACTCGCTGATCCAGAAAAGCTCGTGCACCGCGTGCTTGAAAGAGTTGCTCGGTCAAGAAGCCCGACAAAAAGAAAAACAGCGGCAGCCGAAACGTGTGAGCGCCCCAGTAAACGACGTCACAAACCCACGTCGTCTGGTCATCCAACACGGGCCACAGCATGTGTGGAATTCGTGTCGGCATGTAGGCCATCGCTGCATGGAGCAAGATGCCCAGCAGCATGGCTCCGCCACGCAGGGCATCCAGTCCCGCCAATCGGCCGCTCGGAAATGTCATCGAGTTGGGCGGAGTTTCGAGATTGGCCATCCTTGGCTCGCTTGGGATTTGGGACTGCTCGTCGCACGGATTTTCCGTCCGCAGCCCGCTTTGTCTGCTCGGAGGCCTCAGGGCAAGCCAATTTGTGAAACTACGAAACTTGTAACCCGACGCGTAAGCGAGGGCGAACGCTCCATCGACGTTCAATTCCTCACGTTTTGAAGCGCGCGCCCTCGCTCACGCGTCGGGTTACAAACTGTGCCACTTCACAACTTGGCGTGCTCTGCTCGGAGGTATCGGCCGCACGGACACGCCCCTTTCGATTCAAGCGGCGGGAGCGGCCAATTCGGGCGGACGCGGCACACAAGTGGGCACTAAGTTGCCTAGTCCCCCGCACGACTCCAACTTCGCCACCCTGATGCCTATCATCCGGCAGCCACGCAGAGTTTGAGTTCCTGTTGCCAAGATGGAGTGAACTGAGATGGAAGATCGCATTGTGACTCGCGGAGTCACTTTTGATGACGTGTTGTTGGAGCCGGCCTATTCGGAAGTCATGCCGAATGAGGCTGATGTCTCGTCGCGGCTGACTCGAAACGTGACGATCAGCATTCCGGTCGTCAGCAGTCCGATGGACACTGTCACCGAAGCCGAGATGGCGATTGCTTTAGCTCAAGAGGGAGGCATCGGCATTGTTCACAAGAACATGACGGCCGAGCAGCAATCTTTGCAGGTCGACCGCGTGAAGCGATCCGAGCACGGAGTCATCGTCGATCCGGTCACGCTGCCGCCCGACACGACGGTCGGTGAAGCTCGGCGGATCATGGACGAACGCAACATCGGCGGCGTGCCGATCACGCGCAACGGGAAGCTGGTTGGTATCTTGACGCGACGCGACCTGCGATTTCTCGAATCGAACGACAAGCTCGTCGCCGACGTGATGACCAAGGACAAGCTCGTCACGGCCAGTGAGCACACCGACCTTGTCACAGCACAGCGATTACTCCTGGAAAACAAAGTGGAGAAACTGCTCCTCGTTGACGACCTTTACCAATTGAAGGGAATGATCACGATCAGAGACATCGACAAGACCCTGCGCTATCCGGGAGCGTCGAAGGATGCTCGCGGGCGGTTGCGAGTCGGAGCGGCGATCGGCGTGTTCGATTACGAACGGGCTGCGGCGCTGCTGGACAAGGGCGTGGATGTGTTGGTGGTGGATTCGGCTCACGGGCACTCGAAGAACGTCATCGAGACTGTCCGCGAGATCAAACGCCGCTGGAACATCGACGTCGTGGCGGGCAACGTCGCCACCACCGAAGGAGCAAAGGATCTGGTCAAAGCCGGAGCGGACGGCGTCAAAGTGGGAATCGGGCCTGGCTCGATCTGCACGACGCGCATCATCTCCGGCGTCGGCGTGCCTCAGCTCACCGCGATTTACAACGCGGCGAGAGGGGTCGCCGGCACCGATGTTTCGATCATTGCCGACGGCGGCATCCGCTACAGCGGCGATGTGACGAAGGCTCTGGCAGCAGGAGCTCACGTCGTGATGCTGGGTGGATTGCTGGCGGGGCTCGACGAATCACCCGGCGAGATGATCCTGTACCAAGGCCGCAGCTTTAAGCGGTATCGAGGAATGGGATCGCTCGGCGCGATGATGAAGGGTTCGGCCGATCGTTACCGACAGACAACGAACAAAGGTGAGGACGACAAAACGGCGACGAAGAAACTCGTGCCCGAAGGGGTCGAGGGGCGAGTCGCCTACAAAGGCCAGCTTCACAGTTTCATCTATCAATTGGTCGGCGGCCTGCGAGCCGGCATGGGTTATCTCGGAACGCAGAACATCACCGAGCTCAGGACGAAAACTCGGTTCATTCAAATCTCAGCGGCGACGGTTAGGGAGAACCATCCACATGACATCGCAATCACGCAAGAGTCACCCAACTACACGGCGGAGCACGCTCCGGAGGCTTTCTGATTGGCTGCAGAGCCGCTCGGCCGGAATAGCCGCGAGCGGCGTGTTGAGCCTCGCGATCGTCGCCGGCGGAACTGCCGTCAGCGAAGCGGGTGTCCGCGATTTGTTCTCCAAGTCCAAGTCCAACTCGACACTGACAAACTCTGGGAAGTCAGCAGTTTCGAATGTGAGTGCGCGCAGTGCGGCGGTCAGCCGACTGGCGTCGCAACGCCGTCCGGGGCAACTTCTCGCACAGGCGGACAGCCCGCTCGATCGCCTCAAACAGCGTGATGCCGAACAGCGTTTCCGCGACGTTGTCAACGATGATCTGTTTGAGGACGTCTCGACCAAGACCTCTGCGATTCCCCCGAACGCTCCCGTGAAGGCGAACGTCGATCAACGTGATGAACCGCAGGCGCTCTCCGAACCGGCACCGATTCTACCGACGGAGGAGCGCATCGCCGCACTGCCGAATACTCAAGGGCAGCCATCCAATGACGCCGTCCCAGAGCCGGTCACGAGCCCGACTCAATTGAAGCGCATTTCGGACATTCAGCCCTACTTCGACTACCAGCCGGTGAGTGCGATCAAAGGAGAGGTCTGTTGGGATCTCTGCCCGCGGCCGGATGGCATGCCCTGCAAGCCGGATGAGAATGGCAACATGCCCGAATGCCCCGCTGAGTTCAAACTGAGCGATGCTGCGTATGCCAATCGCATGTTCTCCGACTGTCTCTATCAGTGGCAGGCGACGAATCAGTGGCACAACCCGCTGTACTTTGAAGATCCGGCCCTCGAACGCTACGGACATGTGCATCACGGATGCGCGCAGCCGTTCGTTTCGGTCGCTCGCTTTGGAGTTCAATTGGCCGGCTTGCCGTATCAAATGACGATCGATCCGGTCTGCAAGAGGATGTACAACCTCGGCTATTACCGAGTCGGCGAATGTGCTCCGAAGAAGTACTACCGCATTCCGTGGAACACTCACGCCGCGGTCAATGAGGCCGCGGTCTGGACAGGATTGTTCTTCCTCTTCCCGTAGGCGACTGCCCGCACGCTCGACGATCACGACGAATGGCCCGGCGTTTCCGAGACGCCGGGCTTTTTCTTGCCTGCGGCCGCAGTTCGAATGCTCCGCACGCTTGCTGGTTCGTGCAGAGTCTGTTCTTTTATCCGCTCCGAATTGAATCTCGAGAGCCACTGAACATGCCTGCCACGCCGACACAATCCCTGGCCGCCGATCTGCTGAATCGCCTCGACGCGACGATCCGAGATGCCGAACAGCAAACGAAACCGCTGGAACTCGAACCGTATCGCAGCCAGCTCTTCGAACTGTTCGTCATTGCCGACGCCAGCGGTTTGATGCGCGACGGTTCTGAACCGGACCTCTCGCCGGAGGGGTTGAGCCGCGAACTCGGCAACCGCTGGGGACTGACGACCGCCGCGCAGGCTTCGCAACAACAGCTCAACAAGATGTCGCCGGAGCATCTTTCGAAGATGCGGCTGCTCTGGTCGTTCCTGCGGATGTGGATGGAATGGCAATACGCTTGGAGCCGGTTTGCTGAGTTTCACGATCGAGCGGCGGAGCCGCATTCAGCCATATCCACCAACTCGAACTAGAACCGAATTGGTGATTGGTGATTGGCTATTGGTCATTGGTGATTGGTTCTGCCCGATAGCCAATAGCCAATAGCCAATGACCAATGACCAATGACCAATCGGTGGAGCCGTTCCACCGTGCAATCACCTTCCTCACCACTCGACCTGCTCGTCGTCGCTCCGCATCCGGACGACGCGGAGATCGGTGTCGGCGGGACGATCCTGGCTTGCCGCCAGCAAGGGCTGCGAGTCGGTGTGATCGACCTGACCAGCGGTGAACCGACGCCGCGCGGATCGCTCGAACGTCGAGCGGCCGAGACGGAGGCCGCCACGAAAATCCTCGGCCTCGATTGGCGAGCGAACCTCGGCCTGCCGAATCGCAGCTTGCAAGCCGACCTCGAATCGCGCCGAGCGCTCGCGTCGGTCTTCCGGCTGACGCGACCGAAGATCATCGTCGCGCCGTATTGGGAGGACGCGCATCCCGATCACGTCGTCGCCAGCCGCTTGGCCGACGACGCCCGCTTCTGGAGCAAACTCTCGAAGTCCGACATGCCCGGCGAACCGTACTGGCCGCCAAAGATGCTGTACTTCTTCAGCATCCACTTGCGGATTCATCCCAAGCCGGCGTTCGTTTTCGACATCACGCCGCACATCGACGCGAAGATGTCGGCGATCCGCTGTTACGAATCGCAGTTCGACACGACTCAGCCCCCCGCCACGCTCGGCGCGGGCCTCCCGACCCCGCCGACGATCCTCGACGACATCCATGACCGCGCCCGCTACTGGGGTTGGACGATCAGCGTTCCCTTCGCCGAGCCGTTCGCCAGCCGCGAAGAGATCGGGCTGCGCGATCTGCGGTCTCTGGTGTGACGCGACGAATCGAGGTTTGGTGGCACGCCCTTCGATGACTCAGGGTCGTGCTACCTGCCCGCTGACGAGCGCCTCAATTGTACCAGACAAGCACCGACTGGCCTGCGTCCGCTGCGGCTTTGTAGAAGCGTTTCAACTTCTCAAACTGCGGGACGATGTATTCAGTGAAGGTCTCCTCGCCTTCCTCTTGCCAATACTCAACGGGTAAATGCAGCGTATCCATCAACTCAAAATTAAGTTCACGTCGCAGAATGCTCTCGTTCACTTTTTCCAAATCGTCCGAAAACTTTCTGGCCTCTTCCGGTTGAAACTCGCATGCTGGGCCGTAGCCAACATCCAGACCGTTGAGCTTCTTGGGACCACGACCCTCAATGCAGATCGCAAGTTCATCCAACGGCGGAATCGGTTGCGGATCAGGCAATGAGTGCATTTCCTCGCCAAGAGCTTCGTTTATCGATGCAGCGAACTCGATTTGCTCGGCTCGCTTGCATGGCGAAAGTAACCATGCGATTACGCCAGCCGCCTTGTCGAGATCTATGAAGTCGCCCCCCGGCGGTACGTTCTGGTGTAGTCGCGCAAAAGTTTCAGGCGATCGGGGCAACGCTTGAAGCTGGGACGGGGTCAGTCGAGCGTAACAGGTGATCATGCTCATGACGAAGTACCAAGCCAGCGAACGTGTAATTCTCCGCGATCATCGCGGATGAAATTTAGTCGTGGTGTTAACTGCGATCGTCGCGAGTGTCAAAGGATAGTTACGGCCGCTCGATCTTCGCCTTCGCACGCTCTTGTTTCAGGACGTCGCGCTGCATCTCGATCGAGAGTTGCTGCAAGATTTCCGGCCGAGCGTCTTCCAGACTGAGTTGCCCGTCGATCCGTTCCGTGACGGTCAGCAGTAGCACGCCGAACGGTGAGCGAACGGGTTCGCTGACTTCGCCAACTTTCAGTCCGAACGTGATTTGAGGGTAGGGGGGCGGCTGTTTGCCTCGGAAGCCGAAGCGGCCGAGGTCGCCTCCCTTGGCGGCGGCGGGAGCTTGTGAGTGCATCTTGGCGGCGTCCGCGAACGTCAGTTTGCCGGCGACGATTTGTTGGCGAAGCTCGGCCAGTCTCTTTTCGTCCGCAGCCGGATCATCGCCTTTCAACGCGATCTGAGCGGCTCGCACTTCACTGCCGTCGAATTCGTGTTTCCGCGTCTTCCAGACATCGCGCAGTTTGTCGTCGGTTGTCTGACGGCGAACGTACTCGTCCCAATCCAACGGCAACTTGAGTTCGCTCCTCCATGATTCCTCGGTGAACCCCGATTTCGCGAGCAACTTGTCGAAGTCCTCGCCGCGATCCTTCAGCCGTGTCTTGACCTGCGTGAAATGCAGGTCCAACCGCGCCGGCTCGGCGGCGACTTTCTTCTGGGCCAGAAACGCGCGCAGCAACTGGCGTTCGATCAACTGCTCGATGAGTTGCTCGCGTTTTTGTGCCACTTCGGCAGCCGTCAGCTTGAGAATCTTTTTGGCGAAGAAGTCGAGGTCCGCCTCCGTGATCGGTTGCCCGTTGACCCGGACCAACACTGGCGAGTCGCTCTTGGCCGCCGTCTTCGTGGTCTTCGGTGCCACACTCTTCGGCTGATCCGCCCCGAGCTGGCATGCGACGACTGCCAACAGGATCACGAGCGCCACTGCTGAAATCTTTTTCGCCATCAATCACTCCTCGTCCCTAGAAGCGGTTGCTGAACCTAGCACGACGCGCCAGCGAGTGGTCGAATCGTCGAAAAACAACCACTGGAAAAGCAACCACTCGCTGGCGCGTCGTGCTGGTTTTGAAACTGTCTCTCGCCGCCAACTTTCAAATCTCAAACTCCGCCCAGACCGCCGCGTGATCGGAGGCTTGAGTCACCTCATCCGTGACTTCAGGGAAGTGCGGAAACTTGCCTTTGAAATCTGTTTTGTGGAACAGCCCGCGACGCTCGACTCCAACGGCTCGCAGTTGCGCGAACAGCGGCTGCGAAACCAATAGGTAGTCGATCTGCTGCCGACCGTCGTGATACGTCCAACTCGGCCCGCGATGCAATGGGGATTTCAGCACGTCGAACAGTCCGGGCGTCGTCAGCAACGGCTTGAGCGGAGTACTCGTCGGCGAGCCGTTGAAGTCTCCGGCCACGACGATCAAGTCACGGGTTAGGTCGAATCGCCGCAGAATTTCACGCACTCGCTCGGCTTGCAGCTTACGTTTGGCATCGTTTGCCGTCTGTGCTCCGTAACCCTGACTTTTGAAATGGTTGCCGAGCAGCCACAGCGTCCGGCCATCGGGGAGTTCGATTTCAAACTCCGGACAATCGCGACTGAAGATCGGCGTGCGCCGCGTCTTGGTCAGATCGTCGATGTGGCTGCGCACCGAACGGATCGGGAAGCGGCTGAGCAATCCGATGTCGATCCCGCGCGGGTCGTTGCCGTCGATCAGCAGGTTGTGGTCGAACGACGTCTTGAACTTTTTCAGGGTCAACCGGCTGAATCGGTCCAGCGTGTGCCGGTCCTCGATCTCGACCATGCAGAGCACGTCGGCATTGACCGCCTGGATGACGCGCGCTGTGTTGTCGGTGCTGACGGCGTTCACGTTCTCGCGAGTCAACTCGATCCAACCGAGCCAATTCGATCGACCCTTCGCAACGAGTTCGATTTCGGGTTTTGCGTTGGCTCCGGGGCTGGCTCTCTTCACTCGGAACAATTTGCCCCGGACTTCGTTGATCTGGAACCAGCGCTGTTCGGGGAAGAGCTTCGATTTGTCGAACTCGTATTTCTTGAGCAACCCGACGATCGCAGTGCCGGTCGCGCCGGAATAGCTCGCCTTGGCCAGCAGAGCCTCCAGCTTTTGCAGATCGTCGAGCACCTTGGCCGCGTCCGCCGACAGCCCGTCCAACTGAAACACCTTCGGCCGACGAAACAGGTTGTTGGCATTGAACGTCGCGATGCGCAGCGGCATGAGAATCACTCCATCACGCATTGTGGTGCGCGCGTCTCGCCGACACCAGTCGTACCGAGCAACCGTCTCAATCGGCAGAGTTTCGCGCGGTTGCCGGATCGACAGGACGGTCGTGGTCGAGGCGGGCTTGCGGAAGCTCGAATCGGCCGCGACGGATTTCGCGGTTGTGGCGACGGCGATGGCCGATGTTTCCGAAGAGTCTCCGGCCGAACGCCGTTGGCCGATTTTCGTTTTCCGCATCTCAAGCCTGGTGGTGTTGATGATGTCCGAATCCGCTCAAACTGTTCGTCCGCGTCGTCGTCGATGGCGATGGGTGGCCCTGCTGCTTCTCGGAACGCTCGCGAGCGGAGCTTGGTTTGCCCCGGAGATCGTTTCGCAAACGAGCCTGCGGCATCGTGTCGCAAGTTGGGCGACGAGCGGGCTGCCGTTACGAGTGGAACTCGGCCCAACGTCGCTCGGCTGGGCGAAGCCGGTCCTGCTGCGCGATCTGCATGTCCTTGATGCCGACGGACGGTCGCTTCTGGCGGTCAAAGAATTGCGGAGCGAGCGGACGTTGTGGCAGCTCGCGACTCAACGGTCGAAGCTCGGCACGTTCACGTTGGTCGAACCGTCCGGGCATGTCGTACTGCATGCGGATGGTTCGAATGTCGAGGATGTTTTGGCCGCGTTGTTGAGTGGGCCGGCGACAGAGCCTGCTCCGGAGCTTCGACTCGAAATCGTGAATGCCCGCGTTGAGTTCGAGGATCCTGCGTCGAAGCGGAAGTCGGCGATCGAATCGCTCGACTTGAAGTTGGCGAGCGGCGCGAAGGGCATCGAATTACTCGTTGCAGAGATGCCGTCGAAGTCGGCAGCGGCGTCCTCCGATGCTGGTCGGTTCGCCATGTACTTTGGCAAGCCCGTCGCGGATTCTAACTCCGCTGGCGAAGCGACTACGAAATCGGACGACTCGCAGCAGTTGTTGATGCGTGCGAAAGACTGGCGGCTCGATTGGCTCGCACCGATCCTTGCGAGGTGGCAGCCGACGGGAGAATTGTCGGGCCTGTTGTCGGCGAATTGCCGCGTGTCGCTCGGTAGTGCGGTCACCGGGAAAGGCACCGTCAGCGTGCAAGACTTGAGCGTCGCTGGACTCAGCGGCATGGGGACGGATCGGCTTCAATTGGCGGAAGCCTGCCTGCGTGGCAACGTCGAGACACAGGCCGATCGGCTGATCGTTGAAGAGGCGGAACTGCGAACCGAGGTCGGCTCGCTGACGGTGACCGGCAATGTGCCGGTGTCGGGGTGGTCGTTCAAAACGACCGACGAAGCGTTGAAAATGATCGGCCGCGAGACGTTCCGCGTCGATGGCGAAGTCGATCTCGCGAAGCTCGCGGCATTGTTGCCGCAGACATTGGCGGTGCGAGAGGGAACACGGATCGACGGTGGTTCGGTGAGTGTCGCGTTGGCCAGTCAGCCGCAAGATGGACACGAGACATTGCAAGGGAAGGTTGAGATCGCTCGGTTGTCAGCCGTTGCGGACGGAAGACGCTTGGAATGGGACGTCCCGCTGCAAGCAGTCGTGGTGACTCATCGAGACGGCGACGAATTCATCTTCGATCGAGTGACTTGCCGATCGGACTTCTTGCAGGCCGATGCGAAGGGAACGCTGACCGATGCGACGTTCCAATTGAAAGGTGACTTGGACCGGCTGCACCACAACTTGAGCCGCTTTTTCGATTGGGGCATCGTGCGGCTGAGCGGACAGGTCGCTGCAAATGGACAAATTCAACGGCGTGACGGCGGCCAAGTTGAGCTACGAACCAAAACGGAGTTGACCAACTTTGAGTTGCAACGCCGCAACGAATCCCCGTGGCGAGAGGAACGATTGGAGATCGTCACATCGTCGTCGGCTCGGCTGTCGGAGCAACAGCAAATGCGAACGGTCGAATCCGCATCCGTGCGGCTCGTCAGCGGTGACGATCGGCTCGATCTGAAGTTGGTCAAGCCGCTCGACTGGTCAGCGCCGAATGCTCGCTGGCGAGCGGTGGCGGATGTCGTCGGAGGACTGGAATCGTGGCAAGCTCGGCTGCGACCAGTCCTGACGGTCGAAGGCTGGCAAGTCGCTGGGCAACTCACTGCTCATGCCGAAGTCGATTCCGATTCGCGGGTCATTGACGTCTCGAAGCTGTCCATCGGAATCGACAACCTGCAAGCGCGCGGGCCAGAGTGGTTGATTCAAGAGCTGAAGCTGTCGCTTGAAACCGCAGGACGTTGGGAGACGGCGACCAGCCGCTGGGTGGCTCCACAAACGGTGCTCACCGGCACGAGCACGGCCGCAACCGTCAGCGACCTCGATTGGTCGCAAGTTGGAGCGAGCGGCGATGCGCGATTCCGAGTGCATCTTGGCAACGTCTCACGCTGGAAGGTGCAGGCTCAGCAGCAGCCGAGTTACTTCGTTACAGGCGAGGCGACCGGCACGCTCTGTTTGCAACAACGGGAGACGATGACTCAGGCGACGCTCGATTCACGCGTCGAGAAATTCGTGCTCGGAACTCCGACGGATCGCACTCAGTCCGGCTGGGAAACCGCGTGGCAAGAACCGGAGATCAAGCTGGCGACTCAGGCCGTATTCGATTCGGCCAAGCAGTCGCTCCGGCTGAGCGATACGAAGCTGACTGCCGACGGGTTGCAATTGGACCTCGGCGGACAAGTCGCTGATCTGGTAGCAACGCCGCAAATCGACGTCACCGGCGAAGTCGCCTACGACTGGGATCGGCTGACTCAACGGCTCGGCGAGTCGCTACAGAAGAACGTGCAACTGACCGGACAGGAACGCCGCAAGTTCTCGCTGCGTGGCCGACTTGCAGGGCGAGCGGAGGGTGTCAACCCTCCGAGTCTTTCTGCGAGAAACAACACTCGCGAGCAAACCGATCCACTCGGAGGGTTAACACCCTCCGCTCGCCTGTCGAACGTCTCGCGAACGTCGTCGCCGTCCGATTCATCGCTGGCAACACTGACTGGCGAGGCGGGTCTTGGCTGGCAGTCGGCGAACGTCTATGGACTGTCGGCCGGAGCGGGTGACGTGTCGTGCAAGCTGACGGACGGGATCGGCGTGTTCGCGCTGCGCGACATTTTGGTCAACGAAGGGACGGTGCGGCTGAACTCGCAACTGCGGCTGGATCGGACTCCGGCGATGATCGTGCTGCAATCGGAGCGGGTCATCGACAAGGTGCGGCTCTCTCCCGAACTGTGTGCCGGCTGGCTGAAGTTTGTCGCTCCGCTGATGGCCGATGCGACACGCGTCGATGGTCGATTCTCGGTAGTGCTCGCCAACGGAGCGTTGCCGGTCAGTGATCCGTCGGCCGGTGACGTTGCCGGCCAGCTCGCGGTCCATCAGGCACAGGTCGCTCCCGGCCCACTCGGCAACCAAGTCCTCACGGTCGTCGATCGGATCAAAGCGCTGACGAAATCAAAGTCACTCAAGCCCGCCGATCTGCTGTCGCTGGCCGAGCAATCCGCATCGGCTGGCGGCCGCGAGCGAGTCTTGGTGACTCTGCCGGAACAAGAAGTTCCGTTCCGCTTGGTCAACGGCCGCGTGCATCACGAAGGACTGACGCTCGTGACGAAAGAGGCGACACTGAAAACTCGCGGCTCGGTTGGTCTGGACGAGTCGCTAGAGCTGGTCGTCGAGGTCCCCGTTCGCGACGAATGGATCGCCCAGAACAAACAGCTCGCGAGCCTGCGCGGCAAGTCGCTGAGCATCCCGGTGCGCGGCTCGCTGACCGCTCCGCAGCTCGACCTGCGAGTCTTCGAGAGTCTCGCCCGCGAGGCGATCACCGCTCCCGTCGAGAACCTGCTGGAGAACGAACTCCAGAAGGGACTGAATCGGTTGTTGCCGGGGAAAAAGAAGCCGTGAAGGTGGGAATTGGTGATTGATGATTGGTCATTGGCTATTGATGATTCCCGCCCCAAATCATCAATGGCCAATAGCCAATGACCAATCATCAATCTCTATTCCTCCCATTCTGACCGCCGCTTGACTTCTTTCCGGCCGTCCCTCAAAACACGTTCCGGGCCTGTTGCTTGAGGTCGATTGAAGCTCGCGAACTCGAAAGGAATCTCCGTTGTCCGGCCAACTTGCGTCATTTCTGCCGATCCTGATTTTCGTCGCGATTCTGGTTGGGTTCGTCGTCACAAACCTGGTGCTCGCCCACACGGTCGGGCCGAGGAAGAAAACCCCCGTCAAAGAGATGCCGTATGAATCCGGCATGGACCCGGTCGGCGATGCTCGTCAACCGTTTGACGTGAAGTTCTATTTGGTCGCGATTCTGTTTCTCGTCTTCGACGTCGAGTTGCTGTTCCTCTACCCGTGGGCGGTCAGCGCGTACGTCGAGGGACAGCACAACGCAGAGGGTGCGAAGATCGTCGCGTCGCATCTCGGCCATGCGAGCCCTGGCATTCCGACGGAGTTGCGCGGGACGGTGTTTGGCGTGATGCTGGTGTTCATCGCCACGCTGGCGATTGCTTACGTTTATGCGTGGCGGAAAGGTGTTTTCAAATGGCGGTAGGACTTCCCGAAAACGTGTTCATGACCACCGTCAACGCGGCGGCGAGTTGGTGTCGCAAGAACAGTCTCTGGCCGATGCCGTTCGCAACCGCCTGCTGCGGCATCGAACTGATGGCGACGGCCTCGTCGCGGTACGACCTCGCCCGGTTCGGGGCCGAGGTCATGCGGTTTAGTCCTCGGCAGTGCGACCTGATGATCGTGGCTGGCCGAGTCGTCATGAAAATGATGCCCGTGCTGCAACGCATCTGGCTGCAAATGCCCGAACCGAAATGGTGCATTTCGATGGGAGCCTGTGCCTGCTCCGGCGGCGTGTTCGACACCTACGCCGTCGTGCAAGGAGTCGATCGCTTCATGCCGGTGGAC